>MDSZ01060654.1_pt1 | contig 13161 bp, 15 predicted proteins | sample 811201 | NCBI WGS metagenome assembly MDSZ01 (sample SAMN05326647, study PRJNA326480) | marine metagenome | isolation source: seawater | place: Indian Ocean: North | collected 2010
ATACCAGCGTTTAAAGTTTCTGAGTAATTTCCTTTTCTCGTATGTACAACTGTGTATTTGTCTTGGCTGGCATTAAACTTGTTTACTTGTTCATCTAGTAATTCCCCAAGTCTTCCACCAAAAGCATGCCACCATTGTATCTCTACTTTTGCTTGAGCCGCTGTTCCCGCAAACATAGCGAAAAGAGCGATTGAGCAAATTATTGCTTTTATATTTTTCATTTTGAACTTCCCCCGTTTTTCTTTTAAGAAAAAATGCTAGCATAAAATTAATATAAAGAGGAGTCAGATAGGTAAAATTAATTTCTACCTGTGGTTTTATTTTACCTTACCAAAAATGTTTAAAATAATAACGCCTGCAATGATTAATATAAGACCTATAATCCCATATATATTTGGAGTTTGATTATATTTAAAAATTCCAAAAAAAGTTACTGCTGTGATAGTAAGCGCTCCATAAGAAGCATAAGTAGTAGAGACAGGTATTACTGACATAGCTTTTGATAAACAAAAAATACACAATACCATATTAATTAAAACAAATAAAGTTGGGTTTAATTTTGTAAAACTTTCAGTTGTTTTTAAAAAACTGTTAGACAATATTCCGCTTATAATTGCTAAAACTAAAAAAATATATCCTGAAAACAAAGTTAAGTTTTTCATTTTGCTTTAGCGAATTGCCCTCCGTCCCTGTATCTCCATAACCATTTTTCCATTAACTGTTCAACATCTTTTGGTTTAATATTTAAATCTTCAATAGTAAGTTCACTGTTCGATACTACATTATCAGCTTCAGATAAAATTTCACATTGATCTCTTGTTAAAATAGGAGGAATTGGTAATAAACTTAAAATTGAACTTTGTAATCTTGCAATAGACATTGGCATTTCAACTATATATCTTTTTTTGCCAATCGTTTTCATTATCGATTTAACCATATCGCCAAAGCTTATAATTTTTGGCCCACCTATTTCATATTTTTTTCCTTCATTATTTTTTATATCGATAGCTTTGATGATGGCGTCAGCAACATCCGTCACCATAATTGGTTGAAATTTATAATTAATACCTACTATTGGAATAATAGGAGAGAAACTCAATTTGGAAAATAAATTTGTAAAATTATCTTCTGTTCCACAAACAACGCTTGGTCTTATTATTATCGAACTTTTAAAATTTGAGATTGATTTTTCTTCCCCGCTGAATTTAGATCTTTGATATAATGATTTGGAATCTTTATTAGCTCCTATAGCGCTTAAATGAATAAACTTTTTTACTTTATGTTTGCTGCATAATTTTGAAATTAAATCAGGTATATCTGAGTGAATATTGTTAAATTTTTGTTTTCTAGTCTCGTACAAAATTCCAATAAGATTTACTACTACATCTGATTTGCTTACAGCGCTCTCTATCTTTTCAAAATTTTTTGGATTAAATTCTATAAGTTCTACTGATCCTGGAGGTGCTTGTGTCTTAAGATAACCCTTTTGAAAGGGTTTTCTTGTTGGAATAATGCATCTATAACGTTTATTCGTCAAATTTCGAACAAGATATCTTCCTATAAAACCTCCTGCACCAAGTATTGTTGCTATTGGGTAATTATTCATGGTATTTAGAATAAGTATGGTAAAAATTCACAAATTTCAAGACGACATAACTCCAGACATTGCAAAATCTTTTAAAAAAAGTGTTGCAATAGACACTGAAGCTACGGGTTTAAAAATTCCAGAAAGAGATAAATTAAGTTTAATTCAATTATGTAGTGAGAATGGTGAAGTTTATGTAATTCAACCAAATAGAAAAACTTATAAAGCTCCAAATCTTGTCTCTGTAATCGAAAATGAAAAAGTTTTAAAAATTGGGCACTTCCTTAGATTTGATAAAAGTGCACTAGAGTTTTTTTTAAAATGTAAAATGAAGAATATATTCGATACAAAAATTGCATCTAAGATCGTTAGAACCTACACAGATATGCACGGATTAAAAAATTTAATTCAAGAATTTTGTAATAAGAATATTGATAAAAGACAAGGAAGTAGCGATTGGAATAAAGATCTAGATGATCTTACTGATAAACAGTTAGAGTATGCAGCTAATGATGTTGTCTATTTGCATAAAATTAAATCCGAATTAGAAAAAATGCTAATAAGAGAAAAAAGAATGGATCTTTTTAAAAATTGCTTAGATTTTTTAGATACGAGAATAAATTTGGATCAAAGTGGTTTTAAGTTTGATGTATTTGAACATTAATGAGTAAAGTAAACTATATAAAACTTGCAAAAAATTCTGCAAAAACTCAGATACTTGAGTTAAAAAAAATTAATTCCGTCTTTAACAAATCATTTATTAAAGCTGTAGATTTAATAGCAAATTGTAAAGGAAAGCTAATTACTGCTGGAATCGGAAAAAGCGGTTTAATAGCTAGAAAAGTTTCTGCAACGATGTCGTCTGTAGGGGTGTCGTCTTTTTATCTTAATCCTGGTGAAGCAAATCATGGAGATCTTGGGCAAATTGATAAAAGAGATGTTTTATTAGTTTTCTCCTTTTCAGGAAATACTTCTGAAATTACAAATATGCTAAAATATTCAAATCGTTTTAATATTAGAGTCATAGGAGTTACGGCAAAAAAGAATAGCCTTCTCACTAAAGCTTCTGATGTAAATATTATTTTACCAAATGTAAAAGAAGCTGATCCAACTGGAATGGTTCCAACCACATCAACCACAATTTCACTTTTATTTGGTGATTGTCTTGCTGTCGCACTTATGAGTAAAATTAAGTTTAGTAAAGAAAGATTTAAGATATTTCATCCAGGAGGTAACATTGGCCAAGCGCTTTTGCTTGTAAAAGATTTAATGCTTACTGGAAGTAAGATTCCAACCATAAGCCCAACAAAATCTATTTATGACGCAATAAAAGTAATAAATAAAAAAAAATTAGGCCTTGTTGTTATTAAAGACAAAAAAAATATAAAAGGAATCTTAACAGATGGAGATGCGAGGAGAAATTTAAAAAGATATTCTAAAAGTAATAGAGTGAAGGATTTTATGACAAAGAAACCTATTAGTGTTGACGAAAATTCTTTGGCTTCAAAGGCTTTATCTTTAATGAACGAAAAAAAAATCACATCATTACTTGTTACCTCTAAGAAGAACAATAAGTCTCTGAAATTGAGGGGAATTTTACACATACATTCTCTTCTACAATATGGAATAAAGTGACTAAGAGAAAAACAAAAATTCTTATTGTTCAAATTTTGCTTTTTTTTACTGCAATTTTGTTAATTTTTTTCACATATTATAATAATGAAAACAGTGACCAGGTTGACAAACAAAAAATTGAAAAAGAGTCAGAAGCATCTAGCAAAATAAAAGAGGGGGATGATAAAACAACCTCTTTCGAAAATATAGAATATAAAGGCGTAGACTTAGAGGGTAACAGATACATTATTAAATCAGAATTAGCAGATTTTAGCCTAGATAATCCTGAATTAATTAATATGAAGATAATGTCTGCAATATTTTATTTAAAAGATGGCTCCATTTTAGAGATTAAGGGAGATTGGGGATCATATAATAACCAAACGTATGATATGAAATTCAGGGATAATATAGAAACGAAATATAAAGAAAATTATATTTTTTCTGATAAATTAGATTATATGAATAGTAAACAATTGTTAACTGTTTCAGGAAATGTTAAAAGTCAAAGTGTTCAAGGAGACATTGAAGCGGATCTTTTATCTTTTGATTTATCTTTAAACACTTTAGATATATCAATGTTTACTGAAGATCAAATTAAGGTGAAAATGAAAAATAAATGAGAAAAGGTTTTAGAATAATAAAGTTTAAAAAAGATAAGCCAATTTTTCAAATTAAAGATATAAGTAAATCTTTCGATGGCAGACCTATTCTAAAGAAAATATCAATGGAGTTATATCCAGGAGAAATAGTCGGGCTTCTTGGACCAAATGGTTCCGGCAAATCAACTTTGTATAGTATTATTATAGGTGAAAATCACGCTGACTCTGGAAAGATTTTAATTAATAATAAAAATATATCGGAAAATCCTATTCATGAGAGAGCAAAATCAGGAATAGGTTATTTAAGCCAGCAACGAAGTGTGTTTGGTTTGTCAGTTTACGACAATTTACTTGGCGTTTGTCAGCTTTCAATTAAAGGAACAGATAATCAGATTGCGATGGTAGAAAAACTTTTAGATGAGTTTAATTTACAGCATTTAAGAAATATTCAAAGCAATGTTCTTAGCGGTGGTGAAGTAAGAAGACTGATGATGGCTAGAATTTTAATCAATAAACCAAGTGTAATTTTGTTAGATGAGCCTATGGCCGCTCTTGATCCTATCGTTGTTCAAGACATACAAAAATATATTTTAAAAATTCAGTCATACGGTTGCGCAATTTTAGTTACGGACCACCAGGTTAGGAATTTGTTTGATATTGTAGATAGAGCTTATGTTTTAGGAGAACAATCGATAATTGCTCAAGGCACACCGAATGAAATTCTTAAATCTTCGAAAGCCATCGAATTGTATTTCGGAAAACAATACAACAATTAATATAGTTAATGGCGATCAAAAGTTTTTCATTAATTGTTAAGAAACCGATTAAAGACTTTAAAAAAAAAATAAAAGCAGATAGCGATAAATCACTTTCAATAAGGTCTTTTTTAATAGGAGCAATAAGCCAAGATATTTCAAAGATTAGAAATGTTTTAGAATCTGAAGATGTATTTTCAACAATTGAATGTTTGAAAAAACTTGGGGTAAAAATAATTAAGAGAGGGAAAGGTGAATACCATATTTATGGTAAAGGTCTTGGATCTCTTTTTGCAAATAAAAATGCTGCTCTTAATTGTGGAAATTCAGGTACTTTAGCTCGACTTTTGATAGGCATTTTATCTACTACACCAAACATAAATGTGAAAATTTACGGTGACAAATCTTTGAATAATAGAAGTATGGAAAAATTATTTAAATTAATGGAGAATTTTGGTGCAGAGTTTCTTCCACATAACAAGACCAAGTTCCCAATAAATTTAAGTTCTTCCTCTTTGCCAATAGGCATTGATTATGTGGCTGGTAGTTCAGCACAATTAAAGAGTGCAGTTATACTAGCTGGTTTAAATTCCTTTGGGTGTACAAATATCTTGGAAAAACAAAAAAGTAGAAATCACACAGAAAATATCTTAGCCAAATCTTCAAATGTAATTAAATTTAAGAAAAAAAATAATACAAATTTTATCAAGATTTATGGAAAAAAATATCTTGATGCAATAAAGTTTTCTGTACCGTCAGATCCATCAAATGCTGCTTTTTATGTAGCGTTAACATTATTGAAAAAAAAATCATCTATTAGAATAAATAATCTTAATCTTAATGAGTCAAGAATCGGATTTTATTCATTGATGAAAAAGCATGGGGCAAAAATTAAATTTATAAATCTTAAAAAGAATAATATTGAAAAAGTTGGAGATTTAATTGTAAAAAGTTGTAAAATTAAACCCATTAGAGCAAGTAAAGAATATTATGTATCTTCGACTGATGAATATCCAATTATGTTTGTTATTGCAGCTTTAACAAAAGGTATTTCTGTCTTTAAGGGAATTTCAGATTTAGCTAATAAGGAGAGTAACAGAATTAATGAAATGAAAAAAATACTAAAGCAAATAGGAGTAAAGTGTGTTACCAAAAAAGACGAAATGAAAATATATGGATTGAAAGAAATTAAAAATCAAAAAAAAATAATCAAAGTACCTAATCTTGGAGATCACAGAATTTGTATGAGTGCAGTAATTCTATCATTAGTAACAGGAATAAAAGCTGAAATTAAAAATTTTGAGACTGTGGCAACTTCTTCGCCCTCTTTTTTGAATATAATAAAAAAACTTGGAGGAAAATTTGAAATTAGATAAAAGATTTAAATTTTCTGTTGCATGTGATGGTGGAGCTGCAAGTGGAAAAACAACAGGGGCCAAAATTATTGCAAAAAAGTATGGTTTAAATTTTCTTTCTTCAGGAAGTCTTTATCGTTATGCTGGCTATAGAGTATTAAAAGATAAACCTAAAAATAAGATTAATTTTCTTAAAAAAATTTTTAAAAATTTAAAAATTAAAAAATTAAATAAAATTAATCTCAATACTTCTAAAATTTCAGATTATACTTCATTATTAGCAAAAGATAGAAGAGTCAGAATTATTTTAAAAAAATATCAACAAAAATTTGCTAAAGAAAATACTAAGCCAATAATCGAGGGCAGAGATATTTCAACGGTAATTTTACCAAAAGCTGATGTAAAATTTTTCTTTAAATGTAGTTTAGATGTAGCAGCAAAGAGACGGTTTAAAGAATTTAGAAAAAAAAAATACAAGATTACATTTAATGAAGTAAAAAAGGCAATAAAAATAAGGGATTATAGAGATAAAAATAGAGCAATTTCTCCTTTGATTCAGGCAAAAGATGCGGTAATTGTCCAGTCTGATAAATTAAATATTTTTGACATGACGAATAAAATGTCAAAGTTTATAGAAAGGAAATTAAAAAAGAAATATGGTAGCTGAAGTTGAAGCTAAAAAACTAAAAGGTCCTCAAAAAGAATTTGAAAATCTTCTTAATGAAGATTTTAAAGATAGAAAATTAAAAGAGAACGAAATTATTAAAGCCACAGTAACTGAAATTACAAAAAATTTCATAGTAGTCGATTGCAAAGCTAAAATGGAAGGCATGATCCCTGTAGAAGAGTTTAAGGATGAGATGAAAAATATTAAAGTTGGCTCAGAAGTAGAGGTTTACTTAGAAAGAATAGAAAGCTTTAAAGGTGAAATCATTATATCTAGAGAAAAAGCTAGAAGAATGAATGCTTGGAAAAAAATGGAGAGGGTATTTGAAACTCAACAAGAACTGACTGGGTACATTACTGGTAGAGTAAAAGGAGGATTTATTTGTACGGTGGATGGACTGCCGACTTTTATGCCTGCAAGTCAAATTGATATAAGGCCCTTAAAACGCGTCGATCATTTAATGAACACTCCTGTAAAAGTTATAGCTACTCGAATCGATAAAAATAGAGGAAATGTATGTACAAGTAGAAGAGCAGTTTTAGAAAAAAGTAAAAATGCTGAAGTAAAAGAAGCTTTAAAAAATCTTAAAGAAGGTGATATAATTAATAACGCTAAAGTAAAAGCAACAACTGACTGGGGAATTTTTCTGGACATTAACGGTATCGATGCATTACTTCACGTAAGTGACTTATCGCATGGAAGAGTAAAAAAACCTTCTGACCTTGTCACTATTGGCCAGAAAATAAAAGTTAAGATCACAAAAATTGATCCGAAAACTAACAGAGTGTCTGCTTCTGTTAAAGCTTTAACGGAAGATCCATATCAAAATATTGAGAAGAAATATAAAGTTGGTGAGATTTATGATGGTACATGTACAAAATTAATGGACTATGGAGCTTTTGTGAAATTAGAGGAAGGTGTAGAAGGTTTAATTCATAATAGTGAATTGTCTTGGACAAATAGAAACGTTCAACCTAGTAAAATTTTATCTCCGTCACAAACTATTAAAGTAAAAATTGTCTCGATCGAAGCAGAAAACAAAAGAATATCTCTTTCTTACAAGGAGACTATTGAAAATCCTTGGAAAAAAATTAATGAGCAGATTGGCAAAACTATAGAAGTGAAAGTAAAAAATATCACAGACAAAGCAATTTTTGCTGAACTAAATAATGGATTAACAGGTATGTTGCATTACAAAGAAATTTCTTTTGATGAAAATCAAGATAATCTCAAAAACTACAAAAAAAATGATTTGATCAAAGTTAAACTAGTAGAGATTAAAGATGAAAAAATAAGATTGTCGGCAAGAGCGCTTCAAAGAGATCCGATGTCATGGTTTGAAGAAAATGGTAAAAAGGTTGGCGATGTAATTACAACTAGAGTAGTTGAGGTTATGAAAGGTGGGGTTAAAGTTTCTATTGATAAAGATAAAAAACTTGTGACTACTATTAAAAAATCTCAATTAGCAAAAGAAGCTAGTGATGCAAGACCAGAGGTATTTTCACCTGGAAATGCTCTGGACGCTAAAATAACTGAATTAGATTCATCAACAAGAAAAATCGTTTTAAGTGTAAAAGCTGCACAAATTGCAGAAGAGGAAAGTTTGGTTGCTAAATTTGGAAAAGGTGCAACAAAATCTGGTGCAACTCTTAAAGGGATTTTTGAGAAAGCATTAAGCGGAAGAAAAAAGAAAAAAGATAAATAATTGGCTAATTTAAAAATAATATCCAGCCTAAAAAAAAATAACCCAAAAATTAAAATCAGCGATTTAAATAATATTATTTCTTCAATATTCAGATATATCGAAGATAATCTAATAGAAGGCAATACAGTTGAAATAAGAAATTTCGGAAGATGGTCTTTAAAAACTCTTAAAGCAAGATATAATTCTAGAAACCCAAAAACAGGAGAAATAGTTTTTGTGCCAAAAAGAAAGAAAGTTTCTTTCAAAATGTCAAAAAAATTAAAAAAAGAAATAAATGATGAAAAATAAAAAAAAAATATTTATAGCTGTAGATACTACTGACATTAAGAAAGTAAATAAAATAATTTCTCAGTCTCAAACCAATAAAATAAAGATCGGCTATAAATTTGGACTAGAATTTATGAACTCTAAAAAAGGGAGGCAGTTTGTTTCAAAATTAAAAAATAAAATTATTTTTGTTGATTTAAAATTAAACGATACAGTAAACACAATGTTGTCAGCAGTGAAGGCGTTAAAAGATTTAAAAATAAATTATCTTACAGTCCATATTTCTTCAGGTTTAGCCGCTCTAAAGGCTGTGAAAAAAGTTTCGCGATGTAAGATTGTTGGTGTGTCTACTTTAACATCTCTAAATAACAAAGATTTAAAAACAATAGGATATAATAGATCTGTAAAAAATCTAGTAGCTCATCAGGCGAAATTGGCTAATAAAGCAAAGTTAGATGCTTTAGTTTGCAGCCCTTATGAAGTTAATATAGTAAGAAAGATCTTTAAAAAAGAGATCATTACTCCTGGTATCCAAATCGGAAAAAGAAATTATGATCAAAAACGTTCTATGGAAGCTAAAAATGTAAAATCAGATTGGATGGTTATTGGCCGCTCAGTAACGAGTGGAAATATCAAGAAAAATATTCAAAAGCTGATAAAATCGTTATAAAAGAGTTAATAATGAAAATTAAAAAAGGCATACCGCTAATCGATCAGCATGATAAAAACTATTTGTATGGTGGTAAGTTTGGTGGCAATTTTATTCCCGAGACACTAAAAAAACCGATAGACGATCTAACAATATTATTTAAAAAGTTAAGAAAAGATAAAAAATTTTTAAAAGAAAGAGATTATCATTTTAAAAACTATGTCGGAGCTCCTACTCCTTTTATCAAACTTGAAAATTTAACGAAGCATCTAGGAGGAGCAAAAATCTATGCGAAGGTAGTATCTGAAGCTAATGGTGGCGCTCATAAAATTTATAATGCAACAGTTCATTGTTTAATAGCTCGAAGAGCTGGACTTCGTGAGATTGTGGGGGATACCAGGCGCAGGTTATGCAGGGAAAATGCTTTCTATGGCAGCTAAGAAATTTGGTTTAAAATGCAAAATATTCATGGGTGCTAAGGATATTAAAAGACAAAGACCAAATGTGGAAGCCATGAAAAAAAATGGTGCTAAAATTGTACCAGTTACAACTGGAAGTCAAACTTTAGTTGATGCTGTAAGTGAATGTATGAGATATTGGGTATCAAATTGCGACACTACACACATGTGTGTTGGTTCTACAGTAGGGCCTAACATCTTTATTAAGATTTGTGCTTGGAGTACAGCTCAGATTTCAAGGGAATTGATTAAACAAATTAAAGAGGAATTCGGTAAGTTTCCAAAAAAAGTTAAATTAATTAACTGTGTGGGTGGAGGAAGTTCAGCTATGGGTTTTTGGAATGAATTTATGGATTTTGATAGAAATCAAGTAGAATTTATTGGCGTTGAAGCTGGTGGACCAAAAAAAAGTAAATATCATGCAGCACCACTTACAAATAATTCAAAAATTGGTATTTTACATGGTGCAGCACAGTATGTGATTCAAAACAGTCATGGACAAATAGGAAAAACAGAGTCAATAAGCGCTGGATTAGACTATCCTGGAATTTCTCCATTACATTGTTTTTTGAAAGACACTAAAAGAGCAAGATATACATCTGCAACTGACGAAGAGGCTTTAGCTGCGCATAAAATTGTATCAAAGTTTGAAAATATTTCGCCATCATTAGAACCATCCCATGCATTTGCTGAGGCTATAAAAATTGCACGAAAATTAAAAAAATCTGATGTAATTGTTGTAAATAGTTGTGGTGACTCAATTAAAGATAAAGATATTATCAAAAGAAAGTTAGGTAAATACATAAGATGAGAAATGCTATCCAAACTGTATTCAACAATATTAAAAAAGAAAATAGACCTGCTTTACTAACATTTACAGTAGCGGGAGACAATTCATTAAAAAAATCTCAAGAGATTATTGAAAAAATTTCTAATAATGCAGATATCATTGAATTAGGATTTCCTCATAATACCCCAATTGCTGACGGAGGACAAATTCAACAAAGTTCTTACAGAGCTCTTCAGAACAATATAAATCTTAACGATATTTTCAAAATGGTAAAAAAATTCAAAAAAAAAATTAAAAATAGGCCATTAATATTAATGGGTTACTATAACCTGATTTACCGATATGGTGAAAATCGCTTTTTGTCAAATTGTAAAAAATTCAAGGTCGATGGAATAATTGTAGTAGATCTTCCTTGGCCTGAAAATAAAAAATTAGCTAAAAAGGCAAAAAGTAAAAATATTTGTTTTGTCCAGCTTGTTTCTCCAACGACTTCAAGATCACGAGTAAAGAAAATTTTAAAGGATTCCCATGAAATGGTTTATTACATAAGTATGCTGTCAACTACTGGTGGAAAGTTAAAAATTTCACCGAAGAAAATAATAGATAATTATAATATTATAAAAAGATGTGGTCCAAAAAAAAACATTGTAATCGGCTTTGGGATAACAACGAAGAATATTAAAAGTCTAAAAAAGGCTGATGGACTAGTAATTGGCTCAGAATTGTGTAAAACAATATCAAAAAGTTTGAAAAAAAGACAAAATCCTGTCACAAATGTTAGTAGGATAGTAAAAGAATTAAAAAGGAAAATATCTTGAATTGGATATCAAAATTTATAAAACCAAGAATTAAGTCACTTTTTAAAAAAAGGTCTTTAAAAAATGAGGAAACACTATGGACCACATGTGGGTGTAAAAACTTAATTTATAAGGAAGATTTAAAATCTAACTTAAATTGTTGCCCAAAGTGTGGTGCACATCATAAGCTTTCATGCAAAGAAAGATTTAAAATTTTCTTTGATAACGGGGAGTATGAAACAATTGATACTCCAGTCCCTTATGATGATCCACTTAATTTTGTTGATAATAAAAAATACACAGACAGACTTAAGACTGCCAGAAAATTGACGCAGCAAGATGATGCTGTATCGATTGCAACAGGAAAAGTACAAGATATTAAAGTAGTAGTAGGTGCTCAGGATTTTAGATTTATAGGAGGATCTTTTGGTGCCGCTTCTGGTGAAGCTTTTATTGCGGGAGTACAACACTCAATAGAAAATAAAATGCCTTTTATTTTTTTTAGTTGTAGCGGTGGACAAAGAATGATGGAGTCTTCAATTGCTTTAATGCAAATGTCGAGAACTTCTTTAGCAGTAAATGAGTTAAAAAAAAACAAAATACCATATATCGTTGTTTTTACTGACCCCACTACTGGCGGAGTAACCGCTTCATGGGCAATGTTAGGTGATATTTTAATTTCAGAACCTAAAGCTACGATAGGTTTTGCTGGCAGAAGAGTTATACAAAATACTGTTAGGGAAACTTTGCCTGAAGAGTTTCAAACAGCTGAATATGTAAAGGATCACGGAGGAATCGACCTTGTTGTTGAAAGAAAATATTTAAATTCAACTATTGGTACCTTGTTAAGTGTCTTATTGAAAAAAACCGAGATTGAGTCTAAAACTGAGACTACTAATGTCGTTTCAATCGATAAAAATTTACAATCAGCTAGCTAACGACGATCTCTTTAGAAAAACAATAAATTTTGATCTTAAAAGAATAAAAAAGGTCTTAAAAAAAATTGGAAATCCAGAAAGAAAACTTCAAAATGTTATTAATATAATTGGTTCTGACGGCAAATATTCACTTCTTACCTCCCTTAAACATTTTTTAGAGACTAATAAAAAGACTGTATCAACATATACATCTCCGAGTTTAAAAGATATAAGAGAGAGGTTTTGGATGGGAAAAAGAAATCTTTCCTACAAAGAAATAAAAAAAACAATTAAATTTATAAAAAATCAAAAAATAAAACTTACAATCTTTGAGGTCCTAACGGTAATATTTATTATACACGCAGCTAAGATTAATCGTGATTATAATTTGCTTGAAGCTGGTGCTCTTTTTGCAAAGGACAGCACCAATCTTTTTGAAAATCCTTTATTACAAGCAGTTGTTAATATAAATAAACAACATTTAAATTTTTTAAAAAAGAAAACTTTAGATGAAGTAATATATCAAAAAGTTGGTTTTTTAAGTAATAAAACTAAAATCTATATTGGTAACCAAAATAAAAATGTAAAAACTAAAATAAAAAAATATCTAAAAAATAACAAAAGTTCCAAAATATTTTCAAATAGTTGGAAATTAATAAAGAAAAATAAAAACTATTTTTATCAAGAGGGAAATTTTAAAATCAAGATACAGAATAAATTTATACACTCAAAAGGTCTTCTCGAAAACGTGGCTATGGCAATAAAAATAGCTAAAGACTTAGGTATAAAAAAAAAGATAATTAAAAAGGCTTTACCCAAAATAAAGTTTACTGGAAGAATTGATTACTTGCGAAAAGGAAAATTAGTAAAAAAACTTCAAAAGAGAGAAAAACTACTTATAGATGGTTGTCACTCTGAAGTAAGTGCAAAAAATTTAGCGAATCATTTAAGAACATTAAATTATCCAATTTATGGAATTTTAGGAATGTCTAAAAACAAA
>MDSZ01012205.1_pt1 | contig 13160 bp, 12 predicted proteins | sample 811201 | NCBI WGS metagenome assembly MDSZ01 (sample SAMN05326647, study PRJNA326480) | marine metagenome | isolation source: seawater | place: Indian Ocean: North | collected 2010
CCTACAAGCACATCGAACTCGCCTAATCGAAGGTCTCGAAGTATCTCAATGCGCTCAAGCGTATCGATATCGCTATGAAGGTATCGAACTCGAATTCCGATTTCGAGAAGATAGTCTGTGAGATCTTCAGACATTTTCTTTGTCAAGGTTGTGACTAATACTCGTTCGCCCCTTGAGATCCTTACATTAATCAAACCGATCAGATCGTCTATTTGACCAGATGTCGGCTTTACGATGACCTCAGGGTCAACCAATCCTGTCGGCCTGATGATCTGCTCTACTATTTGTTCAGAAACTTCTAATTCATGCTTTCCAGGTGTAGCGGATAGAAACACAACCTGATTTAAGCGCTCCATAATTTCTTCGAATTGAAGAGGTCGATTATCTGCGGCAGATGGAAGGCGGAACCCATGTTCAATGAGAGTTTCTTTTCGACTACGGTCACCGGCGTATTGTCCGTGAAGTTGGGGGACGGCTACATGAGATTCATCGACAACGCACAGAAAATCATCAGGGAAATAGTCAAGCAAAGTATAAGGAGGGTCACCATATGTGCGGCCATCGATATGCATGGAATAATTCTCGATTCCACTGCAAAATCCAACTTCACCCATCATTTCAAGGTCATGCTCTGTTCGCATGCGAAGTCTCTGAGCTTCGAGGAGCTGATCGTTTTCTGTGAACTTCTGGAGTTGGAATTGGAGCTCTTTTTCTATCCCTTTGATTGCTCGATCTAAACGTTCGTCGCTAGCGGCATAATGGGTTGCTGGGAAGATAACAATTTCATCTACTTCGGAAACTTTTTCTCCTGTTAGAGGGTCGACAAATCTAATTCGCTCTACTGTGTCTCCGAAAAATTCTATCCTCACTACGTTCTCTTCATAAGCAGGATGGATCTCTATGGAATCCCCACGTACTCTAAAATTCCCTCGAACAAGGTTCAGGTCATTACGGTCATACTGCATTCCAATTAGCTGCTGCAGAATGCCTCTTTGTTCATATTCTTCGTCGGACCTGACCACAAGCAGCTGTGTCATGTATTCCTGTGGGGACCCCAGTCCGTAAATGCAAGAAACTGATGCAACGATAATCGTATCTCGGCGCGTTAAGAGAGCTGATGTAGATGCGTGCCTGAGCCTGTCTATTTCGTCATTTACGGATGAATCCTTCTCTATATAGGTGTCACTCGCAGGCATGTATGCTTCAGGTTGGTAGTAGTCGTAGTAACTGACGAAGTATTCGACACGGTTTTGGGGGAAAAACTCTCTAAGTTCGTTTGCGAGTTGCGCAGCTAATGACTTATTTGGAGCTATTACCAAGGTAGGTCGCTGCGTTTTTTCTATGGTCCAAGCGATAGTGGCGCTCTTTCCTGATCCGGTAATCCCTAAAAGAGTCTGGAATCGTTTCCCTTCGATGATGCCTTCAGACAACTTTTGTATAGCCTGCGGTTGATCTCCTGCAGGGTCAAAGTCTGCCTCAACTTTAAACGGAACTCCAGATGAACGTTCTACCATTACTGGATCATAACCAAATCACTCTTCGGAATCGAGCGACGTCATCCACGACCAGCATGAATCTATTTGATGCTCTAATGACTCACTATCCCCATTGTTGTCGATTACATAATCTGCGAATTCAAGCCGCTGCTTGCGGCTTGCTTGTTTATCGATTCTTGCCCACGCATCACCTTCTTTAAATCCACGAAATTTGACGAGCCGAGAGACAGCAATTTCTTCATCACAATCAACTACAATTTTTCCGGTAAAGTCGTTATATTCTTTTCGAGCGAGATTACCTTCAGGTGTCACCAGCAGCGGAATATCTACTAAGACTATATGGCCCTGACGTTTGAAGGCATCTCTCCTCTTTGCCATCTCTTTTCCCACAGCCGGATGGACAATCTTATTTAATTTCTCAAGGTCTGCTGGGTCGGAAAAGGCTATATCAGCAAGTTTTTGCCTATTTAGCTGCCCATCATCGCTTATAATGATTTCACCAAATGCCTGGACGAGATTAGTAAATACTTCGCCGTTTGGTCGCTGTAATTCTCGTACTACTTCGTCAGCGTCGACCAGTTTTGCCCCCCGCGTTTCTAGGGCAGATGCTACGGTTGACTTTCCTGAACCAATACCGCCTGTTATCGCAAATTCAGCCATTTGCAGAAAATGGAGTTACTCAGGTAACTCTTCAGCTACTTCAGCTTCTGTGGGCGCCATCATCCGCGCCTGTTCACTTTGTTCATACGCGGACCACGCTTCATCAAGTTCAGCTGCTGCTTCAGGATCTAACTCAATAGCTGTACCAATGTAGTTTCCTTCGGTGTCATAGTTTTGTTCTCCAAAGTGCTCTTGGTATTCTTCAGCTACGACACCACCTTCAGCAGCTTGCTTAACTGAAAGACTTATCCTTCTTCTTTCAAGATCTATTTCAATAATTTTGACCCATAGTTCTTCACCAGGAGTCACAACTTGCTCCGGAAGTTCAACATGATGTTCAGACATTTCTGAAATGTGCACTAACCCCTCAATATTGTCACCAACTTGCACAAAGCTTCCGAAAGGAACCAGCTTCGTAACTCGGCCATAAACAAGTTCACCCACACGATGACTGTCAGCAAATTCTTTCCAAGGGTCTTTTTGGGTTGCTTTTAATGACAAGCTGATCCGCTCTCGATCAAGGTCCACTTCGAGAACTTCAACATCAACTTCATCTCCAATAGTTACGACTGCCGATGGATGATCTACGTGCTGCCATGAGAGTTCAGAAACGTGTATCAGCCCGTCCATACCACCGAGGTCGACGAAAGCACCAAAGTTTACAACTGAAGAAATAACGCCCTTTCTTCTCTCACCTGGTTTAAGCAGGTCGAGAAACTCTTCTCTCTGTTCTTTCTGCGTTTCTTCGAGGAATGCTCGTCGGGATAGAACAACGTTATTGCGATTCTTGTCTAGTTCGATTATTTTTGCTTCAAGTTCCATACCTATATATGGCTGTAAATCCCGTACTCTACGAAGCTCGACTAGGGATGCGGGGAGAAAGCCTCGTAACCCAATATCGACTATTAACCCCCCTTTGACTACCTCGATTACGAGTCCCTTAACAATACCGTCGGTTTCTTTCACTCTTTGAACATCACCCCAGGCTTTCTCATACTGCGCCCTCTTTTTGGAAAGAATAAGACGACCTTCCTTGTCTTCTTTCTGGATCACTAAGGCTTCGAGCTGGTCTCCAAGTGAAACTAGTTCACTCGGCGGTACGTCATTTCGAATTGATAATTCTTTTCTGGGGATAACACCTTCGGATTTGAACCCAATATCTAGTAGGACTTCTTCTCTATCAATTTTCACTACGCTACCGGCTACGAGTTGGCCATCTTCTACTTGGACCATAGATGCGTTAAAGGCGTCATCTAACGTTTGACTACCTAAGTCATTCACTGCTATTTCTCGCGGGGTATAGTCTTCTGGCAATAGGTTTGATTCTGTTTCTGTATTAGTATCGGACATTGGGTTTTTTCTCTAGACAATAGGACATGCCGCTGTAGCGACTACGCAGAATAACTGCACTTTGCTAATGAAAAATCAGTAGCTCATTCAGGCTACCAGTAGCTACCGAAGTGGCAACCAAGTTGGAACTAGAAAGAAGATTTATCTTGCGGCGACTAGGAGGATTTCTGGTTCATTAATGGTCAATGAACCTGACCGGTACTTCCCAGGAGACACAGAAGACATCGAGAGGACAGTTAGCCCTGCGCTTTCAGCAAGAAGACGAAGTTCACGTGGCGTGAAGCAACTAGTCAACAGTTCCTTCTCTATTTGTTCACCTTCTCGGTTCCGTATCTGGGTCACCTCGCTGTTGACCCCTTGCGCTACGAAGAAAGTATCTGAATCCTCCAGATATCTAACTTGGAAGTATGCAGAGAACGCTGTTAGAGCTAATTTCCCACCGGTAATAAGCGCATCAGCCATCCGGCTTAGGATGACTCCGTCTTGATCTTGTGAAGCGATAGAAGCATTCGGGTCCCCTGCTAAACCAAATGCGCCCTGGCACAGCGAAATAACGGCGTCATACTGATTGTGGAAAGACATTTCTCTAGCATCTACCCGTTCAAACGTTGCTCCTCTAGGAGCTCGTTCATTTGCGATATCTATGAAAGTCTGGCTGATATCAATGCCATGAACTTTGATTCCACGCTTAGCAAAATAGTAGGCATGGCGTCCAGGGCCGCATCCAACATCGAGAAGGCTCATTCCGCTTTCAAGCGCCAGCGCAGAAATAAGATAATCTACTTCTTGTTCGGTCCCTTTTGTGAACGAGTAGTTAAGGTATGCCTCCCCCATATGGTCGGCGAGACCCTCAAACCAATGATCATACATGCGAGTCGATCAATGTCTTGATATCTTTCTTATTTTGCATCAGCCCAACTTTGGCCTGAGCTAATATTGACTTCAAGCGGTACCAGGAGATTAAAAGCTGCGCCCATTGTATGAATAGTTAAGGACTTAGCTTCAGATATCTCTTCAGAAGGGCACTCCAAAATAACTTCATCATGAACTTGAAGGACTATCCTGCTTTCCAATTTCTTTTCCGCCAATCTCATATCTAGATTCACTAACGCTACTTTAAAGATATCTGCTGCTAAACCTTGAATTCCTGCATTCATTGCCTGACGTTCAGCAGCCTGCCGGATGCGAAAATTATCAGAGGCTAACTCTGGAATACGCCGCCGTCTACCAAACAGTGTTTCCGTATACCCTTTATCGCGAGCTGCCTGTATTGTCTCTTCCATATAGTTTCTCACCGAAGGAAAAGCCGCAAAGTAAGCATCAAGTATCACTGAGGCTTCTTTGTTAGAGATACCTAAACGTTGCGCTAAGCCATACGATTCCATCCCATAGGCGAGCCCGTAACTGACCATTTTAGCCTTTGACCTTTGTTCGGCTGTTACTTCATCTTGAAGGACTCCAAATATTTGTGCGGCTGTCGCTGTATGAATATCCTGCCCTTCAGTAAAGGCCGCTACGAGGCCTGGGTCCTCAGCTAAATGCGCTATGCACCTAAGCTCAATCTGGTTATAATCTGCGACGATGAGGCTCCAACCTTTTGCAGCCACAAAGACTTCACGAAACACTCTGCCGCGTTCAGTGCGAACAGGCACATTATGAAGATTTGGTGCATCTGAACTCAACCTCCCTGTCCTAGCTACTGTCTGGTTAAACGTTGCTCGAATTCGATCCCCCTCGCCTACTTCGTTCAGTAGTCCCTCACCATATGTAGACCGAAGTTTTTCGACTTCTCTGTATTCCATGAGCGATTCAATTATCGGGTGATCTCCTTTCATCTTCTCTAAAGTCTGCGCATTTGTGCTATAACCGGTCTTTGTTTTTTTCACAGGTGTAAGCCCGAGATTTTCAAATAAAACAACCTGCAGTTGTTTCGTTGAATTGACATTAAATTCTTCACCTGCCTGATCATGAATAGTTTTCTTAAGTAGCTCAGTCTCATCAACTAATTCATTTCTTAAAGCGGTCAACCTCTCAACATCAACACCTATACCAAGGTGTTCCATTTTCGCTAATACTCCAACAAGAGGTAGCTCTACTTTCATATTCAGTTCGGACAGGTCCTGTTTTTCTAGAGCCTCTACTAGAGGATCAAAGAGCATCCCACAGAGAACTGCTTCTTCAGCAGCAGATTGCGCCGGAAGCGAAAAAGTCCCTGATAGGTCTAACTGTCCGTCAGGAGCCTCTTCTGAGGCTTCAAAAGCCACATTCGCATATCTAGCCGCTAATTCATTAACAGAGTAAGAAGCTTCGGCTGGATTAATTAAGTACGCAGCTATTTGGGTGTCAAGAGAAATGCTTCTGATATATATTCCCTCTGACAGCATTTCACGGATGACCCGTTTGACGTTATGCCCGATGATACTTTTCCCATTATCAAAGAAATCTTGAAGGGTCGAACAAAATTCTTGTTGAGTGAAGAATTCCCTGGGTATTGCAAGGACTTTTCCTGCTTCCAAATCCTTAACGATGCAGATGCCATCGAAACTATGTGAGTTTTTCCCAGAGCCCCAAATACCTGAAATGAGCACCTCTTCTTTATCGATTTTTTTAAGAGCTTCTACTATTTCTTCGACAGAAATAGCGACGTCAATATCTAGGTTCGGTAATAGTTTTAGGGAACCACTTTCGCTTGACTCTATGTCAAACACCTCAGACAATCGACTGAAAACTGTTCTTAACTCTAAAGATTCAAAAAACTGATTTACCTCTGCCTGATTAATTGGGCCAAATGCTAGATCTTTAATAGTTACTGGAAGCTTCACATCTCGAACGAGCTCCATGACTTCTACGTTCAATCGAACAGTGCTTTCATTCTGCTCGAGATTGTCACGAAGTTTTGGCTTTTGCTCTTCAAGGGATTCAAAGATGCCATCGATAGTCCCGTGAGCATTAACTAACTTTGCAGCTGTTTTTTCACCAACTCCCGGAACACCTGGCAAGTTATCGGACTTATCTCCTCGAAGCGCCGCATATAGAACATAGTCTTTCGGAGATACCCCTGTTCGTTCCCAAATTCCATTCTCGTCATAAAGCACATAATCAGAGACTCCTCTCCTGTTATAGAGGACTTGGATATATGGATCTTCAACAAGCTGATAACTATCCCTATCCCCTGTCACCACAACGACTTGGGTAGAGTGATCGCGTGATTGTGATGCCAAAGTAGCCAGTACGTCATCCGCTTCATATCCTTCTTTCTCGACAACTTGAATACCCAATGCAGGAAGAATCTCTTTTACGAGCGCAAGTTGCTCATATAAATCGTCTGGGGCTTTTTCGCGGCCTGCCTTATAAGTAGGGATCCTTTCATGGCGAAATGTAGGAGTGGGTAAATCAAAGGCCACAGCGATTCCTTGTGGTTCTTGATCCTTGATTAAATTGATGAGCATCGTCGAAAATCCATGTACTGCTCCTGTTGCCTGACCAGTTGAATTACGCATATCTGCTTCGCGCAGTGCGAAGTAGGCACGATATACAAGCGAATTCCCATCGATCAATAGAACCTTTTCCATCCTTAGAACTTAGCCACTTGGTGAGTCAGGTGATGGTATTGCTCAGGGAATTGTGGTCGAGAACGAATTCTTGACATTAGCGATTTGAAGAAATTTGATCTAATAATTTATTTTGCAAACTCTCAATCTTTGTTATTTCTGTTTCGAGCTCCCGAAGGTGCCGACGCATTGATTCAGCATGTTTTTGCGCTTCACGGTATTCCTTATCAGCAATAGGGGTTTCAGAAACTAACGAACGAATACGGGCATCTTCTGCTTCATGATCCAAGAATACGAGTTGCTCTTCAGCTACCTGATAATCCACCTGTAAACGTTTTAATTGATGGCTTGTGTCAACGAGACGGCTTTGAAGTATTTTCTTACCCACGATTTATATCTTAATTGAGATCTTACTTTACACCTCCAATAAGCCTTGAAGGTGTGCCCGGGGCGGGACTTGAACCCGCACTCCCCGAAGAGAAGGGGATTTTGAATCCCCCGCGTCTGCCAATTCCGCCACCCGGGCAGGTTTTAACACAATAGTGCGTGGATGAAGCGTACCGCGCTCTTAGGAAAACAGGTTATCAAAGTGGATTATTTGTTCGATACCTTATTTAAGTGCTAAATATCCATATAAGAAAGGCAATCCCTATCAATCGCTATTCTGGTCCGTCCAGTGTTCTACCCTTAAGGTAGCGAGGCTGAAACGATGATATTAAAACTCATAGAACAATTTCGGAAAGTCGATAACCACATAAAAAGCGTGACTACTGTGGAGCCACTTATTGAAGCAGCAAAGATGGAGTGCGAGCTATGATCGTGTTTACTTATCCAGGACAAGGGTCGCAAAAGGCAGGCATGGGATCTGAGTGGATTGATCACCCTTCGTGGGAATTAGTGGCAGAAGCTGCTGATTTGACTGGACGAGACCTAGACGCTCTTCTCCTAAAAGCAGGGGACGAAGAGTTAACACAAACACGAAATGCACAACTATCAACTTTTCTAGTTTCGATGGTTGTCTTTGATGCTCTACAACGAACAGGTGTCGATGCCGCTGCGCATGCTGGACATAGCCTTGGCGAGTATTCAGCGCTGACAGCATCGGGGTGCCTTGATTTTGAAGATGCGGTGTTGCTTGTCTCCGAGCGGGGAGAAGCTATGCAAGTATGTGCGGAAACACAAGAAGGTACTATGGCTGCAATACTCGGCTTAGACGACGAGCTTGTGGAAAGTGCCTGCCATCGTGTCGATGACGATGTATGGGTTGCTAACTTCAACGCTCCAGGCCAAGTGGTTATAGCTGGCTCCCCTTCTGGTGTCGAAGCAGCTTCAATAGTAGCGAAAGATATTGGGGCGAAACGCGCTATGAGACTCCCAGTTTCTGGAGCATTTCACACTCCTTTTATGGAACCAGCTCGAGATCGTCTTAGAAAGGCTATTGACCGGATAGATTTTAGAGCTCCGGACCATCCGGTTTATGCAAACGTAGATGCCCTTGGACATGATGTCGGGGATGATTGGCCTGCGTTACTATCTTCGCAGCTCACTAGCCCTGTGCGTTGGCGACAAATACTACATCAACTTGAAGGGTCTGGGTTTACTACTTTTGTCGAAGTTGGCCCGGGCGCTGTTTTAACAGGAATGGCGAAGCGAACTGTAAAAGAATCCACTGTTCTAACAATTAATTCACCGACTGACATTGATAAGCTTCTCGAGCATGTATCTGGGCAACAAACATCAGCTGCCGAATCTCTAGAGGGCGAACATCTTTTCGCTACTGAACGTTTAGTAGTAAGCCCTTGTGCGGGTATCTTCACGCCTTCCAACGATAATCTCAGCGGACAAAGTATTCATACTGGCTTCCTTCTAGGCCACGTGAACGATACTGAGGTCAGAAGCCCTTTCTCCGGAGAGCTTCAAGGTTTTTTAGCGGTCGACGGTGAACGCGTAACTTCAAGCCAGCCTATTGCTTGGCTACGTACGACAAAATGAATCCCCTACCAGAAGCGCATTTGGGTATGAGGATTTCTGGATGGGGCGTAGCTCTACCCGAAAGGGTCGTAACAAATGATGAACTATCGCAAACTCTTGATACAAGCAATGAGTGGATTCTGGAACGATCTGGAATCGCCGAGAGGCGAATAGGTGGGTCTACAGGCAGTTTGGCAGTCGAGGCAGGAAAAGCAGCTTTGGCATCAGCGGGAGTATCTGCAGATTCAATTGATTTGCTGATTATTGCGACTACTACCCCCGACGACCAAATCCCAGCTACGTCTAGCAAGGTACAGCATGAGCTAGGTTTGTCATGTGGTGCGATGGACATAAACGCAGCCTGCAGCGGATTCGTTTATTCCCTCGTTACAGGGTCTAGTTTTCTCCAAGCGGGTTGTAAGCGCGTTTTAGTAATCGGGTCAGAGACTCTTAGCCGTTTCACTAATTGGGAGGACCGCTCTACAGCTATTCTGTTTGGTGACGGCGCTGGAGCAGTAATCATAGAGCCATCTGAAAATGGAGGTAAGCTGCTGGGGTGGGACCTGAGTTCCTCAGGGGAACTACGCGATATTCTTCATGCCGTTATTGGGGGGACTCTGTACATGGCAGGTTCAGAGGTCTTTCGAAAAGCTGTAATAGCGATGACTGACTCTGGCAAAAAAGCTATAGCTAATGCAGGTGTTTCCCCAGATGAGATCTCACTGGTCGTCCCCCATCAAGCCAATATAAGGATCATCGAAACATCCATGAAGAAACTAGGCATCCCTCTTGAAAGAGCCGTGTGGGTAGGTGATAAAACTGCTAATACTTCGGCAGCGTCTATCCCTATCGCACTTGGCCATGCGTTAGACAATAACAAGGTTGCAGCAAACGATTTAATTCTCCTAGTAGGATTTGGAGCGGGAATGACTGCTGCCAGCGCAGTAATTCAGTGGGGAGAAATCAATGGCTAATGTAGCGCTTGTAACCGGGGCCAACAGGGGAATCGGACTCGCAATAGCTGAACGACTTCTTGAAGAAGGGTACGCAGTAGCAGCAGCTTATAGAAGCAACCCACCTGATAACCAGGATCTTTTTCCGGTCAAATGCGATGTGACCAGCCAAGCACAAATAGACCAAGCATTCGATGAAATTGAGCGGGATCTCGGGACGGTCGAAGTATTGATAGCAAATGCAGGAATCACCAAAGACAACCTCCTTCCGAGAATGTCTGAGGACGATTTCACGGATGTTCTAAACTCCAATCTCACATCTGGGTACCGCTTAACAAAACGAGCAATTAAACCGATGATGAAACAGAGAAAGGGTCGGATCATTTTTATTTCCTCAGTAGTTGGGACGACTGGGCAAGCAGGACAAGCAAATTATGCCGCTTCGAAAGCAGGTCTAGTAGGTTTAGCGCGATCAATTGCTAAAGAATTTGCCTCTCGTAATATTACGGCAAACGTAATTGCACCTGGTCCGGTTAAAACTGACATGATTGACGAATTAACCGAACAACAGCGTGAAAATATCCTTGCCGCTGTCCCATTGGGCAGGTTCGCTGAACCAGAGGAGGTAGCTGCAATGGCAGCTTTTTTAGCTAGTGATCAAGCTGGATTCATAACTGGGGCTATCATCCCTGTGGATGGTGGAATCGGGATGAGCTAGTACTATTTCCTATACCCATCTAAAAGAAAGAGGTAAATATGAGTGAAGAAAACTTTGAACGATTTAAGAAATGCGCAGTTGAAGTGCTTTCAGTCGAAGCTGGACAAGTAACAAAGGAAGCCAGATTCGCTGAAGATCTAGATGCGGACAGTCTTGACTTGGTTGAATTAGTAATGGAACTCGAAGAAGAGTTCGATATCACTGTCGAAGAAGAGGAACTCCAAGATCTTCCAACAGTTGGTGATGCATTTAATTTGATATCTAGCAAACTCTAATGCGCAATCGTGTTGCCGTAACTGGGATTGGAGTTGTTGCCAATGTAGGGCAAGGGAGTAGTGACTTCTGGGATGGACTCCTTACAGGTGTTCCAAGTCACGGTTTCGAAATACTGGATTTTGACCCCCTCCCTTATTTTGATGGCAACGCTAAAGAAGCGAGAAGATGCGATAGGTTTGCCCAGCTAGCTTTTGCTGCCGCAGATGAGGCTATAACTCAGGCTGGAGATTTTGCAAATGACCCTACTCGTTGTGGTTCTTGGGTAGGGACTGGAGTTGGTGGACTTGATACCTTAGAAAAACAAGTTCAGGTAATGTCAGAAAAAGGCCCACGAAGGGTTTCCCCGTTCCTTATCCCTATGCTAATGGCTAACGCTGCTTCTGCCGGAATCTCTATGAAATACGGGCTTCAAGGCCCGTCTGAAACCACAGTAACTGCCTGCGCTGCCGGAACTCATTCAATTGGTCGTGCTGCTGAGTTAATCCGCAATGGGACCTGTGACGTTATGCTTACTGGAGGCACAGAAGCTACCTTAACCCCAATTGGGAGACAGGGTTTTATCAACATGACTGCAGTGTCCTCTAGCGGGATTAGCAGACCATTTGATGCAGATCGTGATGGATTCATGCACTCTGAGGCTGCCGGGATTCTTGTATTAGAAGAATGGGACCACGCTGTTAGCCGTGATGCAGAAATCCTTGGAGAGATCCTTGGGTCTGCTAGTACCGCAGACGCTCACCATATCACTGCTCCGGCTCCTGAGGGGGCGGGAGCAGTTCGTTGCATGTCCGCAGCATTAGATGATGCCGGATTAAGTCCCGATGACATCGCTCATATCAACGCACATGGAACTTCTACCCCATTGAACGACGCAGCTGAAGCAGAAGCAATAGTGAGAACTTTCGGCCCAGAAACTCCTATAGTCACTTCTACAAAAGGTGCGACTGGACATACACTCGGGGCTGCGGGAGCTATTGAAGCGATCGCAGTTATTTTGGCAATTCAGAACAAACAAATTCCCCAGACGCATGGAACTACTGCTGTAGATCCGGAGCTAGCTCAGATAAATTTAGTCATAGGTGAACCTAGAACCTGGAGTCCCGGTCCTTCATTGAGTAATTCATTTGGTTTCGGAGGGCATAATGGGACTGTGGTAATTGGGCCACCTTCGTAGCAAAGAATTCGATAGTTGATCTCAGACTTCAACTACAACGAAAACAAGATCAGCCGAACAAGCCACTTCACCATCTACCGTTGCGGTGCCAGAGGCCTTACCTGCTCGGGCAGATAAACGTGTTGCCTCGATCCGAAGGTCTACACGTTCTCCTGGAACTACCTGCCGCCTGAAGCGCGCCTTCTCTATTCCTCCGAATAAAGGCAACTTTCCGGAGAATCGTTGATCCTGCAAAACAAAGTAGGCTCCTAATTGCGCAATGGATTCACAGAGTAAAACTCCTGGCAGCGTAGGTCTATCGGGGAAATGACCTGAAAAAAATGCTTCAGAACCGGTCAATTGCCAGTATCCTTCTGCCCACTCTCCTTTCTCAAACCCAGTTATTTCTGTTAGGAACAAGAACGGGTCACGATGCGGTAGCACTTCAGAGGGTGCTAGGTATTGCATAATTCTCCTTGGAAACGACGGAAGGGGCCGCCTAGACGACCCCTCCGTTACTTATAGAATCTATTCCTACTATGCCGGTGTTGAAGCCTTTGCAGCAGCTTTTAGTTTCGAACCTGCGGAAACCTTGATCGCATTTGAACCAGCAATCTGAATTGTTTCCCCAGTTTGTGGGTTTCTCCCAGTTCGTGGGTTCCGATAGGTACGTTCAAAGGTGAGAAAACCACTGAGTGAAATTTTATCACCGCCGCCGCAAACGGCACTAGTAACAACTTCTTCAAGGGCCTTCAGGACACTATCAACGTCTCCCTTACCGACTCCGGAGCTGCCAGAAATAGCATCAATTAGCTCTGACTTATTCATTATTTACCTCCTGTCCTCAAACCAGGACTGTCCTGTCTGAGGGGTGAACGTACCGAAAACTTCGATACCTTCAATAATGGCTAAATTACACGCTTGTAAGCACAAAAGGCTGTTATTCAAAGATTTTTTCTATCAGCTAGCTAATTCCGGGGGAATAAATCTTCATCTACTAGGCCAATTGATGATGATCAAAACGGTAAAAGC
>MDSZ01137786.1_pt1 | contig 13158 bp, 13 predicted proteins | sample 811201 | NCBI WGS metagenome assembly MDSZ01 (sample SAMN05326647, study PRJNA326480) | marine metagenome | isolation source: seawater | place: Indian Ocean: North | collected 2010
AATTAAATAATTACAAAGCTTTTTAGTTAGATTTTGATTATTGTATTTAAAATTTTTTTTATTGTTTGATCTATTTTCGCCTGCTAAGTGGAATACTAAATCACATTTTTTTGTAGCTAAATCTAATTCATGATTTTTGGATTTTTTATTATAATTAAAAATTTTTAATCCATGAATATTTCTTAACTGTGCAATTAAATTTGTTGAAATAAAACCTTCGGATCCTGTTACAAGAACATTTGTCATTTTTGATTTCTAATTTTTATATACTTCGCTCTTTTCTAAAATTTTAATTGTCTGATTTAGATTTAAAATTTGAGTATTATTAGAACTATAATCAGTAATATTTTTTAATTTATTGCCTTTATAAAAATAATCATTAAATTTAGCTTGATCTGTAAGTGGGTTAATTTTATAAAATGATCCAAGATCTTTGGATTTAGCCATTTCTTCAGAACTTAATAATGTTTCATGAATTTTCTCACCAAGTCTGGTTCCTATTATTTCATATCTTAATCTTCTTTTGAATTTATTGGAGACAGCTTTCGCAATATTTAATATATCGCTAGCAGGAGACTTTTTTATAAAAATATCTCCATTATTCCCTTTTTCAAATGCATAAAATACTAATTTTACAGCATCATCTAGAGTCATCATAAAACGCGTCATTTTCGGATCAGTGATAGTTAATTTTTTGTCTTTTTTTATTTGCTCAATAAAAGTTGGAACCACTGAGCCTCTTGAACCAATTACATTTCCGTATCTTGTTATGCAAAATGATAAATTTTTTCTTATAATTTTAGATTTTGCAGAAATAGTCTTTTCCATCAAAGCTTTTGACATGCCCATTGCATTTATTGGTTGAACAGATTTATCAGTACTTAAAAAAATTACCTTTTTTACTTTTGTTCTATTTGCTGCTTTTATGATGTTATCGGTTCCTAGAATATTTGTTTTAACAGCTTCAATTGGAAAAAATTCGCATGAAGGTACTTGTTTCAAGGCAGCAGCATGAAATACATAATCTATATTTTCCATAATATTCAATACATTTTCGTAATCCCTTACATCACCGATCACAAAATTAACTATTTTACTCTTAATTGTGTTTCTCATATCAAACTGTTTTTTTTCATCTCTGCTGAATATAGTTATTTGTTTAGGTTTAGTTTTTAATTTTAATAATGTGCTTAAAAATTGCGAGCCAAATGATCCTGTGCCACCTGTAATAAGTATTCTACTTTTTGTTAATTTGTTAAACATTTATTTAATTTTATAACCTGATTTTTTTGCATCAGTAAAAAATGTCCTGACAGTGTCTAGTGAATAATTTTCCAGATTATATCCAATTAAATTAAGCTTTTTAATAAATTCATAACCAACAGTTATAATATGACATCCAGAATCATTTGCTTGAAATATATTATAAATCTCCCTAGTACTTGCCCATAAAATTTTTGATTTTGTTTTTTTTACTAACCTTACCGAACTTTTCATAATTGGAATTGGATCTCTGCCAGTATCTGCAATTCTACCTGCGAATATAGAGATATAGGTTTCAACATTAGGATTGATGTATTTAACAAGATCTTTAACCTGCTTGAAAGTCATAATGGCAGTTATGTTTAACTTTATACCCTTGTCAGACAATTTTTTTATCGTCTTATATAAATATTTTTTTCTTGTATTCATAATTGGAATTTTTACAAATACGTTTTCTGCTAATTCAGAGATTTTGGTTGCCTGATATTCTATTTCAGATGGATTATCAGCAAAAACCTCAAGCGAAATTGATTTTTTTTTTACTTTCTTTAAAACTTGTTGAGCAAATAAAATATAGTTTTTTACTCCACTCTTTCTCATAAGAGTTGGATTTGTAGTTATTCCTTTTATATATTTTTTATTACTTAGATCGTATATGGATTTTAGATCTGCTCCATCGGCAAAAATTTTAACTTTTAGTTTATTTACTTTCTTAGTCATAAAATTTTTTTTATTTCTCGAAGATTATTTATTTTATAATTACTAAACATGGGTTTTTTTTCAAAATAACCGTTATCTATAAATATTGTTTTTAAACCAGAATTTAAACCAGCTTTTATATCTTTATCTCTATCTCCTACAATATAACTTTTTTTAAGATTTATATTCCATTTTTTTTTAGCTTCAAATATCATTCCAGGTTTTGGTTTTCTATAAAAAGAGTAATCTTTATCATCATAACACACAAAAAGATCGTCAAATTTTAATTTTTTCTTCAAATAATTATTAATACTTTTTACAATTTCTATACTTACAATCTTTCTCTTAACATCTGGTTGGTTTGTAACAACAATTGTAAGAAAATTTCTATACTTGAGATATCTTATTATTTCGAAAGCATAGTAACTTATTTTAACTTCATTTAATTCATTAGGTGAATAAGGTTTGCCATTTTTAACTATTGAATGATTTAGGACACCATCTCTATCAAAAAAAAAAACATTTCCTCATTTGTTACCAAGTAGTCTTATTTTTTTGTAGCAATGGATGAGTCACTAATAAATGCCATATTAATGTTTGAACTGTCTCTGCAAATGGAGTCAGATAAAGTTTTTTAGTTTTTGGAAGTATAAAGCAGCAGTCTGATTTTAAAGCAGCATATCCATCTGATTTACCTAAAATTGCGAATACTTTAGATTTTTTTTTTTTGCAAAATCTATAGCATTAATGATGTTTGTGCTTATATTTTTTTTCTTATTACCACCACCGACTGAAAAAATTAAAATTGCGTCTTTTTTTGTTAACTTTGAAACTTTTAGATACGGAAATAAACTATTACTCCAACCCTCATCGTTCGTCCTTGCTGTCAGCTCAGACACATTATCTGTTGGTGCATAACATTCTAATTCACAAATTTTTCTAAAATCATTAACTGCGTGAGATGCATTTCCTGCGCTTCCTCCAACACCGATTATAAATAATCTTCCATTATTTTTTTTTAATTTACTTAGTTGCTTTACAAGTTCATTAATAGATTTTTTATCAAATTTATCGATTAATTCTTTCAAGCTTTTGAGATATTCATTTGTAAATTTCATGGTAGATTCTTTTAAAATTTTTAATAGTATTTTTATATCCTTTTGGATCTCCAATTTCAAAGAAAGTTTTTCTTTTTATATAATATGATATATTTTTTTTTATAGATTGGGATTTTAACAATTCGCTAAGATCAAATGATTTTTTGTTGACAGTTTTAAATATTTTTTTTTTAAAAATCATTATTCCATAATCTAAATATTCCATTTTTTCCTTTGAATTTTTATCATAAATTAAATGTTGTTTTTTTAAAGAAATATTATTTTTATGTCTTTTATCGAAATTTTTTATAATAGTCATTAATATTGGCTTATTAGAATTTTTATATGCCTTAACAATTTTACCTAAGTTTAAATGTAGAAAGGTGTCCCCGTACATTAAGTAAAAATAATTTTCTAATTTTTTATATATTTTTTTTACTGCTCCACCTGTACCTAATAATTTCTTTGGATTTTCAGAAGATATATCTATTGAAAATTTAAATTTTTTTCTATTTTTAGAAATAAATTCTTCAATTTCTTTAGATTTATAACCAGTACATAGTACAACTTTTTTTAATCCCTTTTTTTCAAGATTTTTTAATACCCAGTATAAAAAAGGTTTTTTTTTAATTTTTATTAATGCTTTTGGTTGCTTTTTGCTTATTTTTTTTAATCTTTTACCATAACCACCACATAGAATGACGATTTGGGAGATTGATTTCAAAGAACTTTTGTCCCTTCGTAATCAAAATTAAATTTTAATTCATTAACCTTTAGTTTTTTCATCTTATCCCTTAGTTTTTCTGGATCTTCGCTATAAAACATTAGAAATCCACCACCACCCGCACCAACTAATTTTCCTCCAATCGCTCCATTCTTAAGAGCCTGATTGTACATATAGTTTATTTTTTCATTAGATATCTCTTTTGATCTTTCAAGCTTTTTTTTCCAATGATAATTCATGAGTAGTCCAAAATCTAAGAGTTTATCTCTTAATAGTAAATTTTCGGTCTCAATACCAATTTTTTTAACTTCGCATAAGTTATCAATTATATTTTTCTGACTGTTTTTTGTCTCAACGTCCTGTTTGTTTAGAATTTTTGTTGATGATCTAGTAAAGCCTGTAAAAAAAAGTAGAAGGTTATCTTCTAATTTTTTAATTGTTTTTTTTTTTATTTTTAAATCATTGACTTTTACCCTACCATTTTTTTTAAAATAGAAATTTTTTATACCTCCAAATGAAGATATATATTGATCCTGTTTTCCAACAGGTCTTTTTAAATTGTTAATTTCAATATCACATGACTTTTCTGCTAAATCAGTTTTGCTGATTTTTTTTTCTTTGAGCTCATAAATAGCCCTTATTAAAGAATTTGTGAAACTTCCGGATGAACCTAAGCCGGTTCCTGATGGAATATCGGCTAAAGTAGTAATCTCTATTCTCTTTGAATAATTTTTGTAATTATTTAGAACTTCTCTTATTATAGGATGTTTTATATCTTTTATTTTACTAACATTCTCAGATTTAGAATACTTCAGAAATATACCATCCACATATGGAGTAATTATAGTTGTAAAGACATATTTATTTATTGCAGCAGCTATTACTTTTCCTTCATAAATTTTATAAAATGATGGAATGTCTGTGCCACCTCCGCCTAATGAAATTCTTAATGGACTTCTGCAAATAATCATAATTTATATTTAGAATAACATTCTTCTATAATTTTCATATTTTCAACTGCATTTAAAATATTACTTTCACTTTTTAAATTTCTTCTAATATTTTTTAAAAAATAGTTAATTTCTTTCATCCATGAATAATCCTTATGATTAAATTTCCATTTTTTAACTTTTGGTTTACCCATTTGTTTTTTCATTTTATAAAGTATCAAAGTTTCAACTCCATAACTCCCGCCCAGTCCATTTATCTCTATTTTTCCTTTTTCAAAAAAAATTTCAAATAAAAATTTGTTTTTCCATTCAGTACAAGAGCAATGTAAGTAAGCTACTTTATTACTTTGTTTGTCAGAAAGTAACAAGAAAGCATTATCTTCTACTTTTGATTTCCAGAAAAAATTGTTTAAGAAGCAATTTTTTAGCACTAAATTTCCCATAAAATACCTTGATAAATCTATAATGTGTGATCCTTGATCTATAAGTTCGCCTCCACCTGAAATAGGTTTTAGCATTCTCCATTCTTTATTATAATTTAATCTTGCTCCATGACCATAGTTCGCTCTAATATACATCAATTTTCCAAGATTAGTCTTTTTAATAATTTGTTTAGCTTTCTCAATAGATGGATGAAATCTGTGATTAAAACCTATATGAACATGTAAAAATTTTTTTTTTTTTATTTCACCTTGAAGCAATAATAATTCTTTTAAATTTTTTCCTCCGGGTTTTTCGATAAATATATGTTTATTTTCATGTAAACATTTCAAAGCGTATTTAAATAATGAATTATGGTAAGTACAAATAAAAATAATATCTATATTTTTATCCTCAATTAATTTGTTTGGATTTTCAAAGCTTTTACAATTAAATTTATGAGAAAAATTAATCGATAAATTTTTATTTATATCATAACAGCCATAAATATTTTTTTTAGCTATTGCTCTTGCTCTTTTATTTCCAATGAGACCACATCCTATGATGCCAATATTCATTAGATTTTATAATTTTTAATGTTCTATTTGTCAAAAAAATTCATCTTTCGGTCCCTTCCAGCTATTCTTCGCAAAGTTCCAACATCAGAATTAATTATTTTAAGCAAATTTTTATCAAATTCCTGCCATTTGTCCCATAGAACACTTATAAGCTTACCTGTTAAATTTTTACTTTTATTCGAAGCTAAAAAATTTATTAACCCGATTATTTTGTTAATATCTGTTCCACCATTTTTAAATTGTTCTAATGATTTGTTATAAAAATTTTTACCAACTACTTTTGGGCCTGCTTTCAATACCTGATTTAACATTCTAGTATTGATTGGTCCTGGCGCTATTGAATTTGCGTATATATTAAATTTTTTATATTCTTCTGAAAGATTTTCTATAAATCTTACTATACCTACTTTGCTAATTGAATAAGGAAAAAAGTAGGGAAAAGAAGAAGCAGCACCTCCTCCTGATAGTTGAATTATTTTTCCACCTTTTTTTTTAAGGAAATGAGGTATTAATTTTTTGGTCATGTATATAGATCCTAATAAGTTTATATTTATAGTCTCAACTATTCCTATCCAATTTAATTTATGAATGTTGCCTTTTGGACCATAAATACTGGCATTATTTATTAAAATATCTATTTTTTTAAATTTTTTAAATATTTTATTGTAGAAAGCATCTACCTTTTTAAAATCAGAAATATCTAAGTTATAAAAATGAATATTTTTTTTTCTTATTTTGCTAAGTTTTTTTTTTGCAATTAGATTTAATTTTTTTGTTCTTCCGCATAATATTAAATTAGTATTTTGTTTAGCAAAATTTTTTGCAATTTCAAAACCTAAGCCTTGGTTTGCTCCTGTTATTATTATTGTTTTAAATGTTTTATTCTTCATACGAAATATAATTTATATTTTTATTTAAAAAAAATTTTTTATTATGTGAATATACATCAATAATTAAAGTATTAGATAATTTAAGACTACTTATTAATTCCATATTTTTTATATCTTGGAATATTAAAATAATGTCAAATTTTTTGTTTAAAATTTCGCTAGGAGATAAAAAATTTTTTTTTATATTTAAAATTTCATTTGAATTAAGACGAATATATTCATCATATATTTTTACTTCACATTTACTTTTAATAAATTTAAATACTTGGAATGGAAATGACCTTCTTAAAGTGGTAGTATTTGATGTATAACTTAAACCAATTTGAAGAATTTTAAATTTTTTACTTTTAATTTTTAATTTTAACAATTTTTTTACCCAGCTCGAATGATTTGTGTTACTTTTATAGATTGATTTTATAACACTATTATTTGTATTAAATTTTTTTGATATCTTTTCTAAAAAATTCAGATCTCTAGCAAGGGTTCCACCTGAAAATGGAGCTCCAGGTTTTAAATATGAATATAGCCCTAACCTTTTGTCAGATTTTAAACATTTTTCCAGATCTTGAAAATTTACTTTGTAATTTCTGGCAATTTGTCCAATTTCATTAATAAATGATATAGAGCAAGCAAGAAAACTATTAATAGTATGCTTAGATATCTCAGCAGTTTCAGGGCTTACAATTAATTTATTACATTTAATATTTTTAAAAATTTTCACTAAGTGCTTTTGATAAATTTTCTTGTTCCTCAATCCAAAAACTATTCGATCGGGTCGTAAAAATAATTCAATTGATTTCCCCAATCTTAAATTTTCAGGTACATACACAAATTTTAATTTCTTTTTTAAGTATTTAAAATCATATTTTTCTAAAATTTTTATTGTGCCAAGAGAAATTTGGGAAGAAATCAATACAATTGTATTTTTTCTTAATATTTTAGAAATTTCTTTAATTTGTTTAATAATAGCATTTTTATTGCTTAAGTCTCTTGAATTGATTTGGCTATCAAAACAAATCCATACAATTTTATATTCTCTTAAATTATTTAATTCTGAATCAAAAAACAAATTTTTATTTAAATTTTTTTTTAATATTTTATTAATTCCAGGCTCATTTATAGGTGGATTTAATTTTTTAAGATCATCTATTATTTTTTTGTTTTTATCAAATCCAGTAGTTTGATGTCCTAAATTACTTAATCCTAAAGAAGTTATAGTTCCTAAATGCCACAATCCAACAACAGCTATTTTCATTTTTTAAAAATCCATTCATTAGCAGTGAAATATCTTACAGTTTCTTCTATACTTTCATTTATTGTTTTCTTCGGTCGCCAACCAGTTTTTTTTATCTTTCTTATATCTAAAAGAATTTTTGGACTATCCCCTATCCAGCCACGTTTTTTTTTTTCAAAGATTAATTTCGGTTTTAAATTCATTATTTTAGTTAATTTGGCTATTGATTGTCTTACTGTAATATATTGATTTAAGCCCAAATTAAATATGTGCACACCTTTATATTTTTTTTTGAATATATTAATGATGGCTGATACACAATCTGAAACATTTAGATAAGACTTTGATTGATAGCCATCTCCTAAAACATTTAATATATTTGGGTTTTTTTTCAGTTTTTTGTAAAAATCAAAAAGATGTCCATGAGTATATCTTGGACCAAAAATTGAGACAAATCTAAATATGAAAGCATTCAAATTATATCCTTTTGAGTAAGCTTGTATAAGTCCTTCACAAGCCAGTTTAGAACTTCCATAAAGAGATGTTTGTATAGGGAATTTTGCATCCTCTTTAGTTGGAAATGTATCTGGCTCCCCATAAATAGACCCTGTTGATGAAAAATAAATGTTCTTAACTTTATTAATTCTCATTGCTTCTAATATTTTAAAAGTAACTATTGTGTTTTGCTTTAAATCTTTGTCGGGGTTATTTAATCCATTCTTTACATCGGCATTAGCTGCTAAGTGAAATACAGTCTTTGCATTAGCAAAATATTTATTTATATTTGATTTATATAAATCCACTTTTTTAAAATCAAAATTTTTCTTGTTTATAAAATTTGACATAAATTTTTTTTTTCCTGTACTTAAATTATCCAAACCTAAAACCTCGTAACCACATTTAACAAGATACTCTGTTAAATGACTTCCAATAAAACCAGCACAACCTGTAACAATTATTTTCATTAAAAATTAATTTTTTTATCCAAGATATTTGAATACAATGTATAATACTTTTTAAATACCACTTCTTCACTCCAAAGATTTAAAGATCTATTTCTGCAATTATTTCTCATAGTATCAAAATTTCTGGCCTGTTCAAAAAAAGAGGAAATTGTATTACCTAAATTTATAGAATTTTCTAGCTCGCAAAAAAAACCTGTTTTATTTTCATCTATTAATTCTTGTAATCCAGAATTTTTAAAAGTTATAATAGGTAAACCACTAGTTTGTGCCTCTAGGCCGATTTGAGGCAAATTATCAATTTCTGAAGGTAATAGTAAAACATCTGCTAAATTAAATAGTTCATTAAGTTTCATTTTATTATTTAAATATCCGAAGTTTATTATATTTAAATTATTTATTTTGCTTTCTCTAATTTTTCCTCTTCCAAATGTAAAAAGATAATATTCATTATTATCATTAATTAAATTATTTCTAAAAGTGTCTAATAAAATTCTTAATCCTTTTCTTTTATCAAATAAGTTATCTGCACCAAAGAGTAATACTCTTTTTCCATTCATTTTATATTGATATCTAATTTTATTTCTATCTAAAGGCTTAAATGTATTAGTATCAATCGGAGTGTAAATAACATTAATTGGCCACTCTGACATTAAATCATTATTTTTAACTTTTTCACTCAACCATTTACTTGGGGTAACTATATTAATTTTATTTTTCCAATTAATTTTCTTTTTCTTTAAGTTTATTTTTTCAATAAATCGATCAATAACAGACTGATCAGATAATTTTTGATCATTATTAGTCATATAATGCTTTGCTCCTAATATTGGCCACATATCAGAAAATCTCCAAACTAAAGGTTTTGATATTTTTCCAATATCTTTAATTGAAATAAAATTATTTATCCAATTTAACTGTATGATATCAAAATCAGAATTATTAATATTTTTTAAATAAGGACTGTGGAACCATCCTAGACTTCTATAATTTTTAGACACGAATTTATGATTTATTAATTTATTTGAAATATAATTTAGTGTGTCATAAACAAATTCATGTCCTATAGAATTAAAATCATTTAACTTAAATTTTTTGCTAAAAGAATTTACTTTTTTTTTTGTATAAAGATCAACAGTGATCTCATTTTTTTTTAACATTTTATATATTTTAACTGCAGCATTTCCTGCTCCTAAATTATCCATGTAAGTTAAAAGCATTATTTTCATTTTAAATTTTTATATTATTCTTATTAATATGTTTCTCAAACCACAGTTGAAACATTAATAAGCTCCATACTTGAGTCTGTTTTCTATGATACTTGTCTAATTTTGAAATTAACTTTGGTCTATTTAAAAATGGAATAACTATTTCATTATAAATATTGTTGTTTATCAATCCGTGTTCATCAATTTTTTTTTTTGATAAATATTTATTTAGTAGTGGTTTAAGTGAATTTTTAAGCCAATTTTCAACAGGAAGTATAAACCCTCTCTTTTTGGCATTTAATACTTTTTTTGTAAGTATAATTTTAAAACTTTCCTTAAAATTTACTTTTAAATCATTTATATTTCCAACTCGGTATTTAGAAGGAACGGTAAATAAAAAATTTGTAAGATCAGTATCAAGATAAGTAGGTCTTACTTCAAGACTATGAAACATTGAAAAATTGTCACAAATTTGTAAAAACTCATCTGTTAATTGTGTTTTGATATCTAGTAATGCACTTTTGTCATACAAATCACCTTCACATTCATTAAAAATTTTGTAAAACTTTGCAGATGTAGTTTCGAAACTATAATGATCGAAATTTAGTAACTTCTTTTTTTCATAGTTAGTGAAATAATATCTTATATCAAAAAAATCTTTTTCAAATTTTTCAAAAGATATTTTATTGCTGAAAATAGATTTAAGTTTTTGCCATTTTCCATAGTTGCCAAAAAATTCGTCAATACCTGTTCCATTAAAAGCAACTTTAAATTTCTTTTTAGCTATTTCTTCGTATATACTCCATGAAGGCAAGCCACCACCATATGGCTCATGAATTGACTCGAGAATTTGATCTAATTTATCTAATATTTTTGAAGGATTTAATCTACTTATGATATGATCTTGTTTCCACTTGTTTGATAATTCTTTAGCAATATCTATTTCATCGAATTTGCGATCTGTTGAGTCTAAAAACCCTAAGGAAAAATTTGTTACTGCATATTTTTTATCACCTAAAATTGATGAAATTACTGATGAATCAACTCCTCCTGATAAGGAATTACATATTTTAACGTCAGCTTGTGTCCAGCGAGTGACTGCATTCTCAGTGAGTTCCTTAATCTTATCTCTTGTGCCTAATAAATCTAAATTATTATTTATTTTAAAATTATGATTATTCCAATTACTTTTCATTAGTTTTTTTGAATTTAAATCAAAGTTTATTTTTTCACCTGGGCACAATTTATAAATATTTTCAAAAATTGTGTTTGGAGAAGGGACAAACATTAAACTAAAATAATCTGATAAACTTTCTTTATTAATATTTAATTCATCTTCATAAATACCTATCAAAGTTTTAAGTTCAGATGCAAAAGAAAAATTATTTCTTTTAAAAAAAAAGTATAAAGGTTTAATTCCAAACCTATCTCTTGCTAAAAGAAGTTTTTTTTTTTTAATATCGAAAAAACAAAAAGCAAACATTCCATTCAATTCTGGTAAACAATCTTCTCCAAAAGTAGAAAGCATTTTTAATAAAACTTCTGTATCTGAATTTTTTGTTTTAAATTTGATACCTTTATTGATTAACTTTTTTTTTAGATTTTCAGAATTAACTATTTCTCCGTTAAATATTAAACAATAACGTTTATCTTCAGAAAAAAATGGTTGAGCACCATTTTTAATATCAATTATAGAAAGTCTGTTCATTCCAAAAGCAAAATTACACTCTTTATTTGAATATATTCCTCTATCATCTGGACCTCTATGATTTGAAATTAGCAAAGAGTCAGATATTTTTTTTACTAAATTGGAATGAGATAATAGTGGATTAAAGCTTCCTACAATTCCACACATGATTAGAAATTTATTTTTTCATCTATTATATATTGAGGTCTATTTTTTACTTCATCGTATATCCTTGATATATATTCACCTATAAGACCTAGAGATAAAAAAATTGATCCTAAAAGTAATAATAGAAAAAGATCAAAAAACCTTAGTTCATGAAAAATTTTAAATATTAACAATAAAAAACTGACAATAATAATAAACAAACCGAATAAATTTAGTAATTGCAATGGTTTTTCTGAAAAACATATAAGTCCATTTAACCCAATTTTTAAAGAACCAGTAAACTTGTTGTATTTTGAGATATCATTTTTTCTTGGCATTCTGTCAAAAATTATTTCACCCTGTTTAAATCCAACATAAGAAACTAACCCTCTTAAAAAACCATGTTTTTCCTTAAGAGTTTTAAGATGATCAACTACTTTTCGATTCATCATTCTAAAATCACCTACACCTTTTGGAATGTTTATTTCGGATAAAAAATTAATTAACCAATATCCAAAGTCAGATATTCTTTTTTTAATAAATGTTTCGCCTTCTCTTGACGATCTTTTTGCTACTACAACATCATAACCATCATCCATTTTTTTATTCATATCTATGATTAATTCTGGTGGATCTTGTAAATCAACATCTATAATAACAACTCTATTACCTGAAGCGTTATGAATACCGGCAATTGTCGATGATGGTTGACCAAACCTTCTAGAGAGTTTTAGTAATTTAATTTTTTTATCAATATTAGCCTGTTCTTTAATTACTTTTTCAGTTTCATCACTTGAGGGATCCATTATAAAAATTATTTCAAATGACTGTGTAATGTTTTTGAGTACCTCATTAATTCTATTTATAAATGGTTTTATATTATTTTGCTCATTATAAACTGGTGTAATTATAGATATGTCTAAACTTTGCATTTATTTTCAAATTTTTGATTATCAACAAATATATACTCTTTTTTATAATAAATTAATTTAGCAGCAACAAAATTATCAATTATTTTGTTAATTTTGGATACATAAATTTTATTACAATCTTCTAAAATACTCTTGTCTAATACCAGATTTTTATCAATTTTATAATTTTTTTTCATGATTGAGGGCATTGAGTCAAATGTTCCAATTCCGAAGTTATAACTACTAAACTTATATATTGGCAAAAATATTATAAAAACGATTAATAAAAAATTGTATTTTTTTATGGATTTGTTTTTATCCGAATTAGAATTTAAATTTAAAATTGTCATAATAAAAATAAAAAAAGAAAAATAAAAAAATAACTTTA
>MDSZ01164094.1_pt1 | contig 13158 bp, 11 predicted proteins | sample 811201 | NCBI WGS metagenome assembly MDSZ01 (sample SAMN05326647, study PRJNA326480) | marine metagenome | isolation source: seawater | place: Indian Ocean: North | collected 2010
CCACGGAAAGCATCGACAGCTACCAGGGCAAGTCTGCCCAGAATGCCAAGGCCTTCATCCGCACTGTCACCGACCCGAATGTGATCGGTTTCGGCACCATCGACGACATAGACCAGCTTGCCGGCAAGCGCGGCGATCGCCAATCCTCCGCCGGCCAGCTGGAAATTACAGCGGTCCTGATGGAGAGCTTTGCCGGTGCCAACACGGTGGTGCGCGGCAACTGCACGTTCGGCATGTTCTCCAACTATCCGGAGAACGTCGATGACGCCCTGCGTCAGCGCGCCGGCGCCCGCTTCCTGGTCGACGGCCCGCAAAGCCGCGAGGACTACATCGACATCCTGCATCTGCTGATGGGCAAGAACCACTCGATCCCAGTCGGCGACCATGATCTTTTCGAGGCCCAGGCCCTGAAGAAGGCTGTTGCGGCGTCCTACGAGCGTCACTCCCGGCCACAGGAAGATGCGCTGACAAAGGTGTTCGACAACGTGCGGGCTGAAATCGGTGACCTGGACACGATCGCCAAGCTCGGGACCTACCTGAAGGCCATCCAGCAAGCGGACGAACGTTTCACCGGCCGGGCGATCAAGAACATCACCGATGCCGTGAAAGTGCGGGCGATGGACTTCGAATTGCCGGATGCCTGGATGGAGGATCCGGAACTGTTCCTGTTCAAGGACTACGAGACCAAGAAGGCGATGATCGCCGACCTGGCGCAGCCGATCACCGTCGACATGGTCATCCAGGAAATCAACCGCTACGCGGACAGCGAATTCCGCTATGCGGACAAGTCGGACGAGGTTGCCATCGAGAATGCCGTGCGCGAGATGCAGCGCATGGAAGAAGCCAAGCGCCGCTACATGGAAATCACGCGCACATGATGAGGCTCGTCAAACATGGCTTGATGTTCGGCAACCTCTACGAGGTTTCCGCACCGTCCATGGTGGCCCGCTACAACCGCGCGCTGGAACACCTGACCGGCAAGCGAACGGCGCTCGAGGCCTTTCACGTCGATATCTCCGGATTTTCGCCGGAGATCGGCGATGAACTGGACGACATCCACTACCTCAATCCGCACGGCTGCAACCGGCAGTTCATTCTGCTGTCGATCGAACAGAAGACCGCACCGCTGCTGAATGCTCGGTTCTCCACGTCACGTTCGATCCTGAAACGCTTCATCGAGGACAATGAGGAACAGCTCTTTGCGCTGTCGATCCGCGATTGCGTCGTCGGTGAACTGGTCAACTCGATCTATTCCATCACCTCGCCGCAGGACCTGTTTTATATCAGGGCGATCGAAGTGGAGGCCGACACCGTCGGCGGGCATTCCGAAGCAGGTGACGAACTGGCCGACAAGATCGAAGCGTTCATGAGCGAGCCCGACGGCTGGTGGGACGATGTGCTGATCGCGGACATGATCGAGCTTTCCAAGCACACCGGCGATATCATCCGCACCCCCTTGGCGATCAGTTCGAAAAGCTATGAGCAAGGAAATTTCCATACCTCCCATTTCGGCGGCCTCTACATCTTTCGCGATGTGAAGGAAACCGCATGCATCGCCTCCAGGCGCATGGACATTGTCGTCGACCTGCCCGTGAAGCACCTCTTCAGCCTGGAAGACCGCTACGAGGTGGCCGATTTCCTCAATCGAAACCAGTTGGTGGAGCCTATCCTCGATGCAGGCGGCAGCGTCGCCAAGAGCCTTTTGAAACAGAAACTGGACTTCATCGTCATCGACACGGCCGCCAGCCAGGGCGAGGATCTGTCGGACGTCTCGCGGCGTGACCTGCGCGCTTTGAGACGCAAGTATCACCAGCAGCTCCCCGCGGAATATCACGCCCTCAACGACATCGTGCACAGGCTGGAGCTGAAAGACGACAAGCTGTGGGTCGAACCGGAAAACGCAGCCTATTTCTACCTGCTTCGCTCGCGCAATCACCGCGACAAGAACCTGGTCAACATGCTGCTGGCCGAATTGACACCGCTTGACTTCCGCCAGCTTTTCATTTGTCACAAGGACGCATTCTACGGTCATTACCGAAGCTGGAGCGAAGCCAAGAAGAACTACGCGGTCCAGTTCCTTGCGGAAGAATATATGGTCGACAAGGTCGGCACGCGGCTGGAGCTGTTCGGACCGGAGGCCGCCATGGCGGAAGAAGACCAGGCCGACTACGGCTTCGGCAGGAACATGGGGCCGTGGGGTGCGATCCCCGGGGAACAAGACGGCGAGGACGGCGCACAATGAAGTGGATCAAATGGATAATCGGCATTCCGCTCCTGCTGATCCTTGTCGCCTTCCTCCACTACACGCTGCCGGGACGTGATGTGGTTCGCATCGTCGGCACCGACGTCAAACGCATGGACATCGGCGCTTCGTCGCTCTTCTGGGCCGCCCCCGATGCAGGTACCAACAAGAACTGGACAAGGGACGTCCGCTTCATCAACACGGTCTGGCCGAACGGCAAGCCAAGGGTCTACCGCAACGAAGACACCGACTGGGGCTGGCCGCCCTATTTCAAGTTCGACAGCAGCAACATCACCGCCCAGGCGCAGGATCTGGCCAAGAAAAGCGATGATGTCTGGATCGCCGTCACCCACTATGGCTGGCGTGTGGAGCTGTTCACGATCTTTCCCAATGCCATCAGCATCGAGGTTGTCTCCGGGCCGGATGTCTTCCTGATCCCCTGGTTCAATATCCTGTTCGTCGTGGTGCTTGTCGCTCTCGCCTATCTGATCATCAAGACCGTCAACGCCTTCAAGAAACGCCGGATCGACCCGGTGGTCGACGGTATCGACGACTTCATGGACGATGTCGGCGATAGCGCCGAGCAGGCCCGCGCCAGCGCCCATCGTCGCGCGAGCGAAGCCACGAGCGGCTTCCGCCGATGGCTTAAACGCTGGTTCGGTTGACGGGACCGGAACGGCGTGCCTCTCTGTCGGCCGTGCTCTCTGCACCGCCCTCATCCTGAGGAGGACCGCCAGGTCCGTCTCAACGGACGGGCTTCATACTCCTGAGCAAGCGGCCCATCCTTCGAGGCAGCGCTTGCGCGCCTCCTCAGGATGAGGTCGTTCGTTTTAACTTTCCAATCGGCAGGAACCCCGAGTTTGAATCAGCCAATCGACCTAGTCATCTTCGACTGCGACGGTGTTCTCATCGACAGCGAAGTCATCAGCGCGCGCATGCTGGTGGCTGAACTCGCGACGCGGAACGTCCACATCACCATGGACTACGTCGCTCACCATTTCCTGGGTCGAAGCTATCCGGTTGTCCTGCAGCAGATCCGCAAGGAATTCGGTGTCGACCTGCCGCCGGAATTCGAAACCGCCTACCGGGCAAGCCTTCTCAGCGCCTTTGAAGCGGAGCTCAGACCGATCGACGGCGTGCGGGAGGTGATCGAGAACCTTGGCGTGGACTATTGCCTTGCGACCAGTTCCAGCCCGCCGCGGCTCGCCAGATCGCTGGAGATAACCGGGCTGACGGATCTCTTTGCCGGCCGGACCACCACGGCTTCCGAAGTCGCTCACGGCAAACCCGCGCCGGACCTGTTCCTCCTTGCGGCAGAAAAACATGGCATCGCACCGGAGCGCTGCCTGGTGATCGAGGACAGCGAAAACGGCATCAAGGCAGGGCTTGCCGCCGGTATGGAAGTCTACCGTTTCATTGGCGGTTCGCACCTTGCCGGCCTTCTGAATTCGGCCACTGCCACTGCAGGGGCCGTGCAACTGTTTGCATCTTTCGGCGAATTCTTTCAGCTTAGGCCGGATCTGAAGAACAACGGCAACTAAGATGAAACAGAAAATTCCTGCCGAGGCATCCCGTCTCGATGACGCCGCCCGCGCCGGCTGGTTATACTATGTTGCCGGCAACACCCAGGACGAGATCGCCCGCAAGCTCGGTGTATCCCGCCAATCGGCACAGCGGCTGGTTTCGCTTGCTGTCAGTGAACGGCTGATCAAGGTGCGGCTCGACCACCCGATCGCCAACTGCATGGAACTGAGCACCCGCCTGACGGAACGCTTCGGACTGCAGAGCTGCGAAGTGGTTCCCAGCGACCCGGACGCCCCGTCCTCCACGGTCGGCATTGCCCAGGCGGCCGCCACCGAGATGGAACGTCATTTCCGCTCCCAGAAACCCAAGATCATCGCCTACGGCACGGGCCGCACCTTGCGCGCCTCGGTGGATCAGTTGCCGATGATGGACTGTCCGCAGCACCGCATCGTCTCGCTTCTGGGCAACATGATGTCGGACGGCTCGGCCTCGGCCTACAACGTCATCATCCGGCTTGCCGACCGCATCAATGCCCGGCACTACCCGATGCCTCTGCCCGTCTTCGCCCGCTCCCGCGAGGAACTGCAATTGCTGCATAACCAGGAAGCGGTGCACAATATCCTCGATCTCATCCGGCAGGCGGACGTTACTTTCGTGGGTATCGGCAACATGGGACCGACTGCGCCACTGACGGTCGACGGATTCGTCAGTCACGACGAAATGCGCGCACTGGAGAAAGCCGGTGCCATCGGCGAGATTACGAGCTGGGTCTACGACCGAAAAGGCGCGCTGGTCGAAGGACTTACCAATGACCTGGTAGCCAGTGCCCCCCTGCTGCCGGCCGGAGAGAAACCGGTTTACGGAATTGCGGCGGGCGACGGCAAGGTGCCGGCCATGCTGGGAGCGTTGAACGGCAAATTTGTCAATTGCCTGATCACCAACGAGACGACGGCTGAGCAATTGCTCAAGCTCTGAGCGATTTCCCAATATAAATAACTATATGAATTTTAAAGGCTTTTCGCAGTGCAGCGAGAAGCCTTTTTTGTTTTAGGCGATTCACATCTTGACTCGGGGTGCGAATTGGAGCGAATATTTGCCCGCAAGAATGGCAAATGCCCAATCTCGCTTGGGAGGAAAATATGGCATTTCATACCCGTGCGCTCCTCAGCGCATGTGCAATGGCGGCTCTGTGCGCATCCGCATCTGCAGAAACAATCACCATCGCGACCGTGAACAACGGCGACATGATCCGCATGCAGGGTCTGACGAAGGACTTCACCGACAAGAACCCTGACATCGAAGTCAAATGGCTGACCATGGAGGAGAACGTTCTCCGCCAGCGCGTCACCACTGACGTCGCCACCAAGGGCGGTCAGTTCGACGTCATGACCATCGGCACCTATGAAGTTCCGATCTGGGGCAAGCAGGGCTGGCTCGTTTCCCTGAACGACCTGCCGGAAAGCTACGACGCGGACGACATCCTGCCGGCCATCCGTGGCGGCCTGACCGTTGACGGCGAGCTCTTTGCAGCACCGTTCTACGGCGAAAGCTCCATGGTCATGTACCGCAAGGACCTGATGGAAAAAGCCGGCCTGGAAATGCCGGAAGCCCCGACCTGGGACTTTATCGTCGAAGCCGCCAAGGCAATGACGGACAAGGAAAACGAAGTCTACGGCATCTGCCTGCGCGGCAAGGCCGGCTGGGGTGAAAACATGGCGTTCCTGACGGCCATGGCGAACTCTTACGGCGCCCGCTGGTTCGACATGGACTGGAAGCCGCAGTTCGACACACCGCAGTGGAAAGAAGCTCTTACCACCTATCTCGACGTGATGAACGAAGCAGGCCCTCCGGGCGCTTCTTCCAACGGCTTCAACGAAAACCTGGCCCTGTTCCAGACCGGCAAGTGCGGCATGTGGATCGACGCCACCGTGGCGGCCTCCTTCGTGACCAACCCGAAGGACAGCCAGGTTGCTGACAAGGTCGGCTTTGCTCTGGCACCGGACAAGGGCCTCGGCAAACGCGGTAACTGGCTCTGGGCGTGGTCCCTGGCCATTCCGGCCGGCACCCAGAAGGAAGCTGCTGCGAAGAAGTTCATCGAGTGGGCGACTTCCAAGGAATACCTGGAGCTGGTTGCAGCCGAAGAAGGCTGGGCGAACGTTCCCCCGGGAACCCGTACGTCTCTCTATGAGAACCCGGAGTACCAGAAAGTTCCGTTCGCAAAGATGACGCTGGACAGCATCAACTCCGCTGATCCGCAGAATCCGACCGTCGATCCGGTTCCGTATGTCGGCGTGCAGTTCGTCGCCATTCCGGAATTCCAGGGCATGGCAACCGTTGTCGGCCAGGCATTCTCGGCAGCTCTTGCCGGCTCGATGGATGCGGACGCTGCACTGGCTGCTGCCCAGGCGACCGCTGAACGCGAAATGAAGAAGGCCGGTTACCTCAAGTAGAAGCCTTCGCGGACCGGCGGGTGCCTGCCCGTCCCGCCGGTCTCCTCCTTTCTGTTCCGCGTGAGCTCTGGCTCTGACCGAGCAAAGGTCGCATCATGGCTACCCAACATTCACGGGCGGCGGCCCGTTTGATGATCTCTCCGGCAGTTCTCCTGCTGCTGGGTTGGATGATCATCCCGCTCTCGATGACCCTCTATTTCTCTTTCCTGCGCTACAACCTGCTCATTCCGGGAATGGAAGAGTGGACCGGCTGGACCAACTACGAGTTCTTCCTCACCGATCCGGCTTTCTTTGCAGCGCTGAAGAACACCCTGCTGCTCGTTGGCGGCGTCCTTCTCATCACCATTGTCGGCGGCGTGCTGCTGGCCCTGCTGCTCGACCAGCCCTTCTGGGGCCAGGGGATCGTGCGCATTCTGGTGATTGCCCCGTTCTTCGTCATGCCCACCGTCTCCGCGCTGGTGTGGAAGAACATGTTCATGAACCCGGTCAACGGCCTGTTCGCATACTTTGCGAAATTTCTGGGGCTGCAACCGTTCGACTTTCTTTCGCATGCACCGCTGTTCTCGATCATCCTGATCGTCGCCTGGCAGTGGTTGCCATTTGCGACGCTCATTCTGCTTACCGCCCTGCAGTCGCTGGACAGCGAACAGCTGGAAGCGGCCGAAATGGACGGCGCCAATTTCCTGAACCGCTTCGTCTTCATCATGGTGCCGCACCTGGCCCGTTCGATCACCGTCGTGATCCTGATCCAGACGATCTTCCTGCTGTCGGTCTTCGCGGAAATTCTCGTCACCACCAATGGCGGTCCGGGCTATGCCTCGACCAACCTCACCTACCTGATCTACGCCCAGTCGCTGCTGCAGTTCGACGTCGGCGGCGGATCGGCCGGCGGTGTGGTCGCCATTATCCTCGCCAACATCGTTGCGATCTTCCTGATGCGGATGATCGGCAAGAACCTGGAGGCCTGACCCATGGCGCGCGCAGTCTCCAACCGCCGCAAGGCTCTCGTCACCGTATGTGCGTGGGCCGTCGGCATCGCCATCTTCTTCCCGATCCTGTGGACCGTGCTGACCAGCTTCAAGACGGAAGCGGAAGCCATTGCGTCTCCTCCTAGCTTCCTGTTTTTCGACTGGACGCTGGAAAACTACAGCACGGTCCAGGAGCGTTCGGACTATTTCCGACACTTCTCCAACTCGGTCATCATTTCCTTCGGCTCCACCCTTCTGGGTCTGCTGATCGCGATACCGGCGGCCTGGTCAATGGCCTTCGTGCCGGGCAAGCGCACCAAGGACGTCCTGATGTGGATGCTGTCCACCAAGATGCTTCCGCCGGTGGGTGTGCTGATCCCGATCTATCTCCTGTTCCGGGATACCGGTCTCCTCGACACGCGTGTCGGCCTCGTGATGGTGCTTACCCTCATCAACCTGCCGATCATCGTCTGGATGCTGTTAACCTACTTCCGCGAAATACCGGGCGAGATCCTGGAAGCCGCGCGGATGGACGGTGCAGAGCTGTGGTCCGAGATCATCTACGTGCTGACACCCATGGCGGTGCCCGGCATTGCCTCGACCCTGCTGCTGAACATCATCCTGTCCTGGAACGAAGCGTTCTGGACCTTGAACCTGACGGCGGTCGACGCCGCCCCACTCACCGCTTTCATTGCCAGCTATTCCAGCCCGGAAGGCCTGTTCTACGCAAAACTGAGCGCTGCCTCGACGATGGCGATCGCCCCGATCCTCATCATCGGCTGGTTCAGCCAGAAGCAGCTCGTACGCGGCCTGACCTTCGGCGCGGTTAAATAGGAGACCTGAACATGGGTCAGATAACCCTCAAGCAGATTACCAAGAGCTTCGGCGACGTTCAGGTTATCCCGCCGTTGGACCTGCAGATCGACGACGGCGAGTTCGTGGTGTTCGTCGGTCCGTCCGGCTGCGGCAAGTCCACACTCCTGCGTCTCATTGCAGGTCTGGAGGATGTCTCTTCCGGTGACATCACCATCGACGGCAAGAACGCCACCGAAGTGCCGCCCGCAAAACGTGGCCTTGCCATGGTGTTCCAGTCCTACGCGCTCTATCCGCACATGTCGGTGCGCAAGAACATCGCCTTCCCGCTGCGCATGGCCGGCATCGACAAGGCTGCGCAGGACGCCAAGGTGACCGCTGCCGCCAAGGTGCTGAACCTGACGGATTACCTGGACCGTCGCCCGGGTCAGCTTTCCGGCGGTCAGCGCCAGCGTGTTGCCATCGGCCGTGCCATCGTGCGCGAACCGGCCGCCTTCCTGTTCGACGAACCCCTGTCGAACCTGGATGCGGCGCTGCGGGTCAACATGCGGCTCGAGATCTCCGAACTGCACCAGTCCCTCAAGACGACCATGATCTACGTGACCCACGACCAGGTGGAAGCCATGACCATGGCCGACAAGATCGTGGTGCTGCAGGCAGGCAAGATCGAGCAGGTCGGCTCGCCGCTGGAACTTTATCACACGCCGCGCAACAAGTTCGTGGCCGGTTTCATCGGCTCGCCGAAGATGAACTTCCTGATGGGGTCCTTCGCCACCGAATACGATGCCGCCACGATCGGCATCCGCCCGGAACATCTGACCGTCTCGCAAAGCGACGGCAAATGGGTCGGAAAGGTCGGTGTCTCGGAACATCTCGGCTCCGACACCTTCCTTTATGTCGATATGGAGGGCGTCGACGAACCGATCACCGTGCGCTCGTCCGGTGAGATCGGGTTCCGCCATGGCGACACCGTTCACCTGACCCCGGCTCCTGACAAGATCCACCGCTTCGACAACCAGGGCCTGAGGATTGCATGAGCCGACTTGAAGGAAAATCCGCGCTGATCACGGGTTCGGCCCGGGGCATCGGCAAGGCCTTTGCCGCGCGGTTTGCAGAGGAAGGCGCCCGGGTGGCGATTGCCGATATCAACCTGGCCGGCGCAGAAGCGGCGGCCAGTGAAATCGGTCCGAATGCCTATGCCGTTCAGTTGGACGTCACCGACCAGTCGTCGATCGACGCTGCCATCGCTGCCGTGGAACAGAAGACCGGCGGGCTCGACATCCTGGTCAACAACGCGGCTCTGTTCGATCTGGCACCGATTGTCGAGATCACCCGCGACAGCTACCAGCGCCTGTTCGACATCAACGTTTCCGGAACCCTGTTCATGATGCAGGCCGCGGCAAAGTCGATGATCAGGCGTGGTCAGGGCGGCAAGATCATAAACATGGCCAGCCAGGCAGGCCGACGCGGTGAGGCGCTGGTGGGCATCTATTGCGCCACCAAGGCAGCGGTCATCAGTCTGACCCAGTCGGCAGGTCTCAACCTGATCGAACACGGCATCAACGTGAATGCCATCGCCCCCGGCGTCGTCGACGGCGAGCACTGGGACCATGTGGATTCGATGTTCGCGAAATACGAAGGCCTGCAGCCCGGTGAAAAGAAGGCAGCGGTCGGAGCCGCGGTGCCTTTCGGCCGCATGGGCACCGCCGAAGATCTCACCGGCATGGCTGTTTTCCTGGCGTCGAAAGACGCGGATTACATCGTATCGCAGACTTACAACGTCGATGGCGGCAACTGGATGAGCTGACCAATGACCCAGAACCTAAGTGAAACTGTGCTCTCTTCTCTTCCTGAAACCGTCAAGGCACCGGCGTATCGCCGGTCGGACCTGACCCCCGGCATCCTTCACATCGGCGTCGGCAACTTCCATCGCGCGCATCAGGCCATCTACCTGAGCAAGCTGTTCGATCTCGGCGAAGGTCGTGACTGGGCCATCGTCGGCGCGGGCCTCAAGCCCTACGACAAGACCATGCGTGAACGCCTCCAAGCCCAGGACTGGCTGACGACCGTGGTCGAGCTCGACCCGGAAGGCCTCAGCGCGCAGGTCTGTGGCGCCATGATCGACTTCGTCGACGTGGATCCGAAGGCGCTGATCGCTCGCCTTGGCGAACCCGATATCCGCATTGTCTCGCTGACGATCACCGAAGGCGGCTATTTCGTCGACCCGAACACCGGTGGCTTCGACGTCAATCATCCGGAAATCCAGGCGGATCTCGCCTCACCGGATGCGCCACAGACCGTGTTCGGCGTGCTTGTCGCCGCCCTGCTGGCCCGCCGCGACAAAGGCCTTGAACCCTTTACCGTGATGTCTTGCGACAACCTGCCCGAAAACGGCCATATGGCGAAACAGGCCGTTGCCGGTTTCGCCAGAGCCTTGTCGCCGGAAGCCGGAAGCTGGATTGCCGACAACGTCGCCTTTCCAAACGGCATGGTGGACTGCATCACCCCCGCGACCGGCGACCGCGAACGCGGCCTGGTTCAGGAACGCTTCGGCCTGACCGATGCGGCCCCTGTCGTCTGTGAACCCTTCCGCCAATGGGTGCTGGAGGATCATTTCCCGGCCGGTCGCCCGGCTCTGGAAAAGGTCGGCGTCGAATTCGTTGAGGACGTCGCTCCATACGAGCTGATGAAATTGCGCATTCTCAATGGCGGTCATGCGACCATCGCCTATCCGGGTGCGCTGCTGGGACATTACTTCGTCCATGACGCCATGGCCGATCCACTGATCTGCGCGTTCCTGAAAAAGCTGGAAGAAGACGAGATCCTGCCGACGGTTCCGGAAATTCCGGGGGTCAGCTTCGAGACCTATCTCACCACCGTGATGGACCGGTTCTCCAATCCGGCGGTGGGAGACACGATCCCCCGTCTCTGCCTTGACGGCTCCAACCGCCAGCCGAAGTTTATCCTGCCTTCTATCCAGGACCGCCTCGACAAGGGGTTGCCGGTGGCTGGCCTTGCCCTCGAAACGGCTCTTTGGTGCCGTTACTGCCTCGGTCACAACGAGGCTGGAGAACCGCATGTCATCGAGGACAACAATGCCGACATCCTGAAGGCCTGGGCACAAGGCGTATACGCCGACAAGCCTGCGCGCATCGAAATGCCGGAGCTATTCGGTGGGCTCGCTTCCGACGAAACCTTCCTGAAGGCCTTCAGCTACGCCGCAGGCATGATCGCTGAAGATGGGGTAGCCGCAACGCTGAAAGCCTACCTCGACGGCCGCTTCGACAAAGGCGCCCCCGCCCTCAAGGCGAACGCCCACTAGGAAACGAGGGATCACACTCGCGCCACCGTGTGCGCAATGTGATCCCATTTGCCTTTCAATTTGCCCTGTCCCGCTTACCTTGATGTCACTGACAGACGAGGATTTGACCTTCGCCTGCACGACGGAAAGCGGTAAGGCGGGATTACGGGCATGAGACAATTGAACAGACGGGACCTTCTGGCTGGTAGTGCGGCAATGGCATTGCTGCCGGGATCAGTGTTTGCGGCAGGCAACGACTTCTTCCGACTTGGTCTGGCCGAACCGGCCTTCGAAATCGAACCGAAACTCGACCTTCCCGATCTTGATGGCACCGTCCACACGCTTGCCGACTATTCCGGAAAGATCCTGCTTGTATCGTTCTGGGCGACATGGTGCCCGCCCTGCCGAAAGGAAATGCCGGGTCTGGCGCGTCTCAACCGGGAACTCGGCCCCGAAGGCTTTGCAGTGCTCGCCGTCAACGTAGGTGACCGGCAGGACCGGATCGAAGGTTTTCTGGATGAGATCAACCATGATGGCCTCACCGTCCTGATGGACAAGGACAAGGCCATGCCGAGCACCTGGTTCCTGCGTGGATTGCCGGTGACCTACGTCCTCGATGGCACCGGCAAGGTTGCCCTCGCCGCCATTGGCGACCGGGTGTGGGATTCAGAGGAAATGATCTCCGCGCTGCGCAGTTTGAAGACTGCCTGAACCTGACCACGTCGAACATCAGCAGCGTGAAAGACCCTCAGCCGTTGTCCATCGGCACGATGACAGGCCGTCCTCCACCCGAGCGTGTCAGGATTTCCAGCGGAAAGTCATAAGCTTTCGACAACATCTCCGCCTGCATGACCTCGTCCCGCGTACCGAAGGCAAGACGGCGGCCACCCTGCATGACCAGCACCCGGTCGGCAAAGGCCGCGGTCAGGTTGAGGTCGTGCATCACCGCGACGACGCCGCCACCACGCTTGGCGTAATCGGCTGCAAGCTGCATGATCTGGACCTGGTGCTTGATGTCGAGACTGGAGACCGGTTCGTCCAGGAACAACCAATGCGGCAGGCCTTCTTGCGGAAGCGGGTCCCAGACCTGACACAACACCCGTGCGAGCTGCACCCGTTGCTGCTCGCCGCCGGACAATTCCTGATAACTTCGCCCTTCGAACCCCGACAGGCCGACTTTCGCAAGGGCTTCGGCAATGCGCCGGGCACGGAAGGTCCGCTCCCGGCGGCTGGAGGTCAGGCCGAGACCGACCACTTCCGCCACGTTCAGCGGAAAGGAAATCTGGCTTGCCTGCGGCAGCACCCCGCGCATGGCGGCAAGCACTTCCGGTGACAGGCCGCCAACCTCCAGCCTTGCCAGCGTTAACCCGCCGGAATAAGGCAGTTCACCGGTCATTGCCTTCATCAAGGTCGTCTTGCCGGAACCGCTTGGCCCGATGATCGCTAGCACTTCCCCAGCCTTTGCGTGAAAGGAAAGGTCCTGCACGATCCGGGTCTTGCCTGCCGAAACAGACACCTGCTCGACAACAAGATCGGGTGTCAGCGCCGTGCCATTTTCAATTGTCCTGTGCAACATGACTACACCCTAAAGACCTGTGAGGCCGCGCTTGCGCAGCAGGATCCAGAGGAAGAAAGGCGCACCGGCAAAGGCGGTGATGATACCGATGGGCATTTCCGCCGGTGCCACGATGGTGCGCGCCAGCGTATCGGCGGCTATCAGCAGGCAGGCGCCAAGAAGCGCTGCGGCCGGCAGCATGTAGCGATGGTCGGGACCGATTGTGAGACGAAGCAAATGCGGCACGACGATGCCGACAAAACCGATGCCGCCGCTGACAGCCACGGAGGCGCCGGTTGCCGCCG
>MDSZ01076762.1_pt1 | contig 13156 bp, 15 predicted proteins | sample 811201 | NCBI WGS metagenome assembly MDSZ01 (sample SAMN05326647, study PRJNA326480) | marine metagenome | isolation source: seawater | place: Indian Ocean: North | collected 2010
AAGAACAAGAGAGGGAAATGATTTGTATCATGAAATGATAGAGTCCGGAGTAATTAAAACTGAAGGAAAAGGATCAAAAGCAGCATTAGTATATGGTCAAATGAACGAACCTCCAGGCGCAAGGGCTAGAGTTGCCTTAACTGGCCTTACAGTTGCAGAATATTTCAGAGATAAAGAAGGTCAGGACGTACTTTTCTTTGTTGATAATATTTTTAGATTTACTCAAGCAGGCTCTGAAGTGTCCGCATTATTAGGAAGGATACCATCAGCTGTTGGTTATCAACCTACTTTAGCAACTGATATGGGTAATTTGCAAGAAAGAATTACATCTACCGACAAAGGATCGATTACATCTGTTCAAGCAATATATGTACCCGCAGATGATTTGACAGATCCTGCACCGGCCACATCATTTTCTCATTTAGATGCCACAACCGTTCTATCAAGACAAATTGCAGAAATTGGAATTTATCCTGCAGTTGATCCTCTAGACTCTACATCAAGAATTTTAGATCCAAGAGTGGTAGGTGATGAACATTATAGAGTCGCTAGAGATGTTCAAAGAATTTTACAAGCATATAAATCTTTACAAGATATTATTGCAATTCTCGGAATGGATGAACTTTCAGAAGAGGATAAACTTATTGTAGCTAGAGCAAGAAAAATTCAGAGATTTTTATCTCAACCATTCTTTGTGGCTGAGGTATTCACCGGATCACCTGGAAAATTAGTAGATCTAGACGCTACGATTAAAGGCTTTGATGCAATATGCAAAGGTGAATATGACCACCTTCCCGAGGCTGCATTTTATATGGTTGGAGGAATTGAAGAAGCAATTGAAAAAGCTGAAAAAATTTCTAAAGAAACCAAGAAATAAAAATGTCTGAAAAATTTACAGTTGAAATAATAAGCCCAGATAAGACAGTAACAAAAAATGAGGCAGAGGAAGTAACAATACCTTGCTATGAAGGTGATATGGGAATTTTAAAAAACCATATTTCATTTATTACATTTTTAAGGCCTGGAGTCATAAATATTAAAGAGGGAAGCAATGAAAAAATTTTTTTTGTTGAAGATGGAACTGTGGAATTTTCAAACAATAATTTACTAATTTTGTCTTCAACAGTGATTGAAAAAGAACAGCTTCAAAGGAATTTTATAGATAAATCAATAAATGAAGCTGAAGAAAAATTTAACAAAGAAGACATAAGCGATAAAGAAAAGTATCTCTTATCCTTTAAAATTGAAACACTCAGAAATTTTAACCGATAAAAAAATTTAGTTCCTCTAAAAGTTTTAAATAAACTTTTTTTTTAAAATCAACAATTACCCTTGGAAGATCCTCTCTTTTTATCCATTTCCATTCAATAAATTCTGGGTGCTTGGTTTTAAGATTTATTTCAGAATCTTGTCCTAAAAATTTTACTATAAACCATTTTTGTTTTTGACCTCTGAATTTTCCCTTCCATATTACACCAACTAATTTTTCAGGAAGTTCGTATTCAAGCCATTGACTAATTTCTTTGAGAATTTTAATATTTTTAATACTTGTCTCTTCAAACAACTCTCTTCTCATGGCAGTAACTAGATCCTCATTATTGTCGACACCTCCCTGAGGCATTTGCCATTTATCTATTGGATTATCTTTTCTTTTTCCTACAAAAACTAAGTTTTTACTATTTAAAACTATTATCCCTACGCCTATTCTTAAGGGAAGTTTAGTTTTACTCATTTTAAGAATTAAATAAGTTTAACGCATAATTTAGTTGATTGTCACTATCAGTATTAATTTTAAAATTATCCCCGATTTCTTCAACTAAAATATCTGGCGTTACACCCACGTCCGATATCGAGTCTCCAGATGGAAGATAGTATTTTGAAATAGTAAGCCTTATTCCCCCTCCATTTCTTAAAGGAATTATTGATTGAACAGACCCTTTGCCGTATGAATTTTCTCCTAAAATAATCGCTCTTTTGTGATCTTTTAAAGCGCCAGCAAATATTTCTGACGCTGAAGCTGATCCATTATTAATAAGTACTATTATTGGTTTACCGTTTATTTCATCTCCACCTCTAGCAAAAAACTTTCTTGTTTCTGATGATTTTCTACCTTTTGTTGATACAATTTCACCATCATCTAAAAAATAATCAGTAATATTAATTGCTTTTGTTAATAATCCTCCAGGATTATTTCTTAAATCTAGTATATATCCTTTGGTTTTTGAATTTTTCTCAAAGTTTTTTACTATTTTTAAAAGTTGTTTGTCGCTATTTTCATTAAATGATTTAAGCCTGATGTAACCTAAGTTTTTATTTTTCCCTAACAGTTCTGAATTTACCGATTTGATCTCGATAATTTTTCTCTTAATACTAAAATTAATAGGTTTTTTTATATTTTTTCTTCTAATAGTAAGATCGATCGAAGTTCCTACTGGGCCTCTCATTAATTTTACAGCTTCCATTAAAGATTTACCTTGGACTTGTTCATTACCAATTTTAACAATATAATCTCCAGCTTTAATCCCAGCTTTTGCTGCTGGTGTTCCATCAATAGGCGCTATCACCTTTACTAAACCTGCTTCCATGCCAATTTCTATTCCTAAACCTCCAAATTCACCTTGTGTATCAGTTTGCATTTCGTTGAAAAGTTCTGGTGTCATATAAGCAGAATATGGATCTAATGACTGAAGAAGACCATTAATTGCTGAGTCCATCATTTCAGATTGATTTACTTCATCAACATAATCTTTTTTTATCTTCTCTATAACCTCTCCAAAAAGATCGATTTTTTCATAGAGTTTGTTATCAGATGAAACACTCGAAATATAAAAGAAAAAAAATAAATTAAATAAAATAAATAATTTTTTTTTCATATTGTGGCTTTCTCTTTTGGGGTTTCTTCTGACCACATATTTTCTAAGTCGTAAAATTCTCTTTTCTCAGGATGGAAAATATGAATAATTATATCGCTAGCATCTACTAATTTCCAGTCATTACTTTCTCTACCTTCAATACGACAATTGTCTAACCCAACTTTTTTGAGTTCGTTAATTAGTATCTCAGAGAGCGCCTGCAAATGTCTAGAAGAGTTTCCCGATGCAATTATCATATAATCAGCTATATAGGTTTTATTTTTTAAATTTATGGAAATTATATTTTTTGCTTTATTATTGTCTAAAATTCTCTCTATAGTATTTTTTAAATCAAAAACTTTCATTAATTCATTTGCTTTTCTTTATTTTTGATATTAGTTGACGATAAATCTATAAATTTATTTTTTATAAAAATGATATTTTTTTTATTAAGATATCTCACAACAACAGATCTTTTACCTAGTTTATCATATCCTCTTCTAGAAAAAACAACTAATTTTACTACTTTAACTACCTTTTTCCAACTTTTCCACCTATGGAAATTTATCAAGTTATCTGAACCCATTATTAAGTACAGGTTTTTAAGTTTTTTCTTCTTTATAAAATAATCTACTAAATTTACAGTTCTTGATGATTTTATCTTGTCATCTAAGTATAACAATTTTATTTTTTTATATTTTCCCAATATTTTTTTTGACTTTAATTTTCTTTCTTTAACTGAGTAAAAAGATTTACTTTTTAAAGGGTTTTTTTTAGTTAAACACCAGTATATTTCCTTTAAGCCAATTTTTTTTAAACTTATTTTTGAAATTTTAAGATGTCCTTTATGTGGAGGATCGAAACTACCACCTAAGATACCAATTCTCTCTTTTTTTTTAATCAACATTAATTATGATCTGATAATCCCGTTTCCTGAAACTACATATTTGTAAGATGTCAATTGACTAACTCCAACGGGACCACGAGGCGGTAATTTATTTGTAGATATCCCAATTTCTCCACCAAAACCGAATTCAGCACCATCAGCAAATTGAGTTGAAACATTATGCATAGCTATGGAACTATTTACACCATTGAGAAATAATTTTGCGTTTTTGAAATTATTTGTAATTATACTATCAGTGTGCATGGTTCCATATTTTAAAATATGTTTTATTCCGTCGTGAACATTTTTAACAGTTTTAATTGAAATAATTTTATCTAAATACTCAGTTCTCCAATCTTTTTCTCTGGCAAATTTTAATTTATTATTAAAGAGTTTGTTTATTTTGCTATCAACTCTTACTTCACACCCAGAATTTATAAGAGAGTTTATAATTTCTACTGCGTGGGACTTTAAAGCTTTTTCATCTATCAAAAGAGTTTCTACTGCTCCACATATGCTAGTTCTTCTCATTTTAGCGTTTAATATAATTTTTTTCGCCATTTTCAATTTAGCGCTATTGTCAACATATATATGGCAGATACCTTCAAGATGACCAATTACATGAACATTAGAAATTTTTTGAACCTTAGCTACCAATCCTTTACCACCTCTAGGTACAATTACATCAATATATTTATTCATTTTTGAAAGCAATCTATCAACAATTTGCCTCTCTCTTTTGTCGATAAACTGAACACAATTTTTATTAATATTATTTTTTTGTAATACTTCTCTGAAAAGGTGAGCCAAAATTTTGTTAGAATTTATTGCCTCCGAACCTCCTTTTAAAATCGAACAATTACCTGATTTTAAACTTAATGCCGCAACATCAGCTGTTACATTCGGCCTACTTTCGTAAATTACTCCAATAACTCCTATTGGTGTTGTTACTTTTTTTATTGATAATTTGTTTGGTCTACGCCAATGCTCTAAAACTTTGCCTATTGGATTTTTAAATTTTGCTATTTCATTTATTGAATTTCTTATTCCCTCAATTCGTTTGTTGTTTAAAATTAGTCTATCTATTAAATGTTTGCGTTTTGAGCTTCTAATATCTTTCTGATTTTCTGAGATAATTTTTTTTCTATTTCTAAATATTACTTTATTATAATCATTAAGTACTTTTGTTATTTTTTTATGTTTAACAGTCTTTAGATCTTCGAAAGCTTTTTTTGCGTTTTTTCCAATTTTTTCTAAATAATTCATTTATAATTTTACCATATCATCTTTGTGAACAATTTCAGACTTACTAAAATATCCTAAAATTTTTTCAATTTCTTTACTTTGTTTTCCCTTAATTTTGTTTATTTCTACCGAATTAAAAGATGCTAGTCCTCTTGCTAAATGATTTTCCTTCTGATCAAGAATTAGAACATTTGCACCTTTATCAAATGAGCCTGTTAAATTCGTAATTCCTGCTGCTAATAAACTTTTTCCGTTAAGTAATGCTTTTACTGCACCATCATCTATATATATTTTTCCTGTAGAGTCTAAAGATCCTATAATCCATTTTTTTCTTGCATCTAAACTAGATATTTTTGGTACAAAGTGAGTATAAACTTTATTTTTAAAAATGTGCCTAATTGGATTATTTTTTTTACCATTAGCAATAAACATATGACAACCTGAATTCATACAAATTTTTGCAGCATCTAATTTTGTTAAAATACCACCTGAACCGTACAAATTTTTACTTTTTCCGGCTAAGGAATAGATTTTTTCATCTATAAGGTTTACTTTTTTTACTATCTTTTTTGATTTATCATAAAGACCATTAACATCTGAAAATATTATAAGTATATCTGCACCAATAATTTGTGCTACTCTCGCTGCGAGTCTATCGTTATCACCATATTTAATTTCTGCTGTAGCAGTAGTATCATTTTCATTTACAATTGGAATTGCTTTTAATCTAAAAAGATTTTCAAAAGTATTTCTGACATTTAACGCTCTTTTTCTTTGTTCTGTATCATCAGGACTTATAAGTATTTGTCCAGATTTTATTTTAAACTTGTCAAAAAGTTTTTGAAATTCACCAGCTAAATGAATTTGACCTACAGCTGCTATTGCCTGACTCATTTCTAACTTGATTTTCTTTGTTTTTAATTTTAAATATTTTTGACCTAAGGCTATTGCGCCTGAAGAAACAATTACAAAGTTTTTTCCTCCTCCATACTTTTTTATATCTTTAATAAGAGAAGTTACCCATTTTTTCTTAAATTGACCTTTACTATCTACAACGGTCGAAGAACCTAGTTTAATTACTATTTTCTTTGAATTATTTATTTGCATTATTTATTAAAATTTTTTTTATTTTTTTAACATCTTTACTGGAAAAAAGTGAAATAACTTCGTAACTACAATTAATTTTGTTTTTGAATTCTTTTAATTTGTCTTCAATTTGTTTTTTACTAAATAAATCACTTTTATTAAAAAATATAATTTCTTTTTTATTACTTAACTTTTTATCATATGAAGATAATTCTATTTTGATTTTTTTATATGTATTTAAAAGGTTGTTTTCAGTCAAATCGATCAAGTGAAGTAAAATTTTACATCTTTCTATATGACGTAAAAATTTATCTCCTAAACCAACACCTTTGTGGGCTCCTTCCACAAGTCCTGGAATATCAGCCAAAGTAACTTCTTTACCATCGTAATGAGAAACTCCTAAATTTGGATTTAAGGTTGTGAATGGATAGTTAGCTACCTTAGGTTTTGCTCTAGTTAAAGCAGCCAACAAACTTGATTTTCCTGCATTAGGTTTTCCAATAATTCCTATATCTGCAATTACTTTCAGTTGTAACCATATCCAAAACTCTTCACCAATTTTTCCAGCAGTTTTCTTTTTTGGCGCTCTATTTGTAGAACTTTTAAATCTTACATTTCCTAATCCACCATTGCCTCCAGAAGCTACAAGATATCTTTCTTTATTTTTTGTAAAATCATAAATTAGAGTATTATTATCCTCTTCATATATTTGAGTACCAACCGGAACTTTCAAAATTAAATCTTGCCCGTTACCTCCTGTTTTATTTCTTTTACTTCCAGGTCTCCCATGTTCTGCTTTAAAGTGTTGAGCGTATCTGAAGTCAATTAGAGTATTAAGATTTCTGTCCGATTCAATAATTATGCTTCCTCCGTTACCGCCATCACCACCATCAGGCCCGCCAAACTCAATAAATTTTTCTCTACGAAAACTAGCTGAACCTGCCCCTCCGTTTCCAGCCCTTATGTGTATTTTAGCTTGATCTAAAAATTTCATTTTAAGTTTAATATAAATAACTTTGTTTATTTATATTAATTTAATTGGGGATAACAGAAACAAAAGTTCTGTTTAATTTTGATTTTTTAAATCTTACTTTGCCTTTTACCAAAGAAAATATTGAATGATCTTTGCCCATGCCAACATTATCTCCAGGATGTATCTTAGTTCCTCTTTGTCTAACAATAATGTTTCCTGGGATTACAACTTGATCACCGTACCTTTTTACTCCTAGACGTCTACCTTTACTATCACGTCCGTTTTTCGATGATCCACCTGCTTTTTTTGTAGCCATTTAATTTCCTATTTCTTTTTTACTTCCTTTTTTACAACTTTTTTTTCTGTTTTAATAGTCTTCTTACTTTCAATTTTTTTAGCCTCATCAATAACTTTTCCACCTTTAGCTAAAATTTTAGTTATTTGTATTTTTGAATGACGTTGTCTATGACCATTTTTTTTTCTTGAATGTTTTCTTCTTCTTTTATGAAATACTAATATTGTTCTATCTTTAACGTTATCTAAAAGTTTCGCCTCAACAGAAGCACCTTCAATACTCGGGTTTCCAATTTCAGTTTCTTTGTCGATATTTAAAAGTAATACGTTTTTAAATTTAATGGTCTCCCCAATTTTGGCGTCAAGCTTCTCTATTTCTAAAATCTTACTAGCAGAAACCTTGTATTGTTTCCCACCTGTTTCAATTATAGCAAATGACATAAAATCTCTTTTTTTTTGTTTCCACGCAATATAGCCTTCAATACTATCAAGTCAAGATTTATGAGGTTAAAAAGCATCCTTTAAATCTCTTAATTTTGTAAAAATTTCTTGCTCAGTAGAATCTTTCAGGTCTAAATTGTGTTTTATATTAATTTCTCCACATCTTAAAAAAATGTTCATTTTTTTTTCTTCACCGATAGTAGTCGGAACAGTCTGAAGATTTTTTTTTCGTTTTGAATTAATTGTAAGTAGCTTTTCTTTCAATAAATCATTATTTGGATCATATTTTAGGCAGAAATTAAGATTAGTTTTTGTATATTCATGCCCAAAATAAACTTTAGTCTCTGGAGGTAAATTCTTTAATTTTGTTAAAGAATTAAACATTTGGTTATGTGTGCCTTCAAATACTCTACCACATCCCAAAGAAAATAAAGTATCTCCAGTAAAAACAATTTTTTCCTTAGAAAAATAAAAAGCAACATGACCTTTTGTATGACCAGGAATAAAAATTACTTGAAATTCTAGATTTCCAATTTTTTGTTTTTGACCATCTTTCAACAGATTATCGATACTAGGTATTCGATCTTTATCAAGGTGAAATCCTAAAACTTTACAATTATATTTTTCTTTTAGTTTATTGTTACCATCTACATGGTCAGAATGATGGTGAGTATTTAAAATATAATTCAATTTTTTATATTTTTTAATCACCCTATCACAAGTCTCAAACTCAGATGGATCAATTATTGAAACTGTTTTTGTTTCATTTTCAAAAATAAGATAACTATAGTTATCATTTAGACAAGGTATAATTTCTATTTTCATTTTATCCGATTAAAAAAATTCCTAATTTTGAAAATAAATTTTTAATTTCCAGGTTACTTTTTTTAATTAGTGATGTTTTGTTTTCATTTATACCAACTACTTTTTTAATTTTAATATTTTTTTCATCACAAAAATTAAATAAGTCTTTAATTGTACACATATGTAAATTTGGAGTATTATACCATGTGTTTGGTAATGTTTTTGTTACCGGCATTTTCCCAAAAAATAATAGTTTTGTTCTCACTTTCCAATAACCAAAATTTGGAATAGATATAACAACTGATCTTCCAATTCTTAAAAGTTCTTCCAATACTTTTTCTGGATTATAAAAAGCTTGAAGTGTTTGACTTAGAACTACATAATCAAATGATTGGTTTGGAAATTGATGCAGCTCTGTCTCAGCGTTACCTTGAATGACAGGTAGACCTTTGTGTATACATTGCTGCACATTATCTTGATTTAATTCTAGTCCTCTTACTTCTATATTTTTTTCCATCTCAAGAAATTTCATTAAAGAACCGTCACCACAACCCACATCGAGCACTCTGCTATTATTTGGGAGTAAGTCTGATATTACTTTAAATTCTTTTTTCATTTTTGAATTTTTCATACATTGAGTCTATAAATCCTTTTAAAGTTTTTAAAAACTCTGGTTCGTTTAGCAAAAAAGAGTCATGTCCTTTGTCTGAAATTATTTCTGAATACGAAACATCTGCTCCTGAGGCATTTAATGCAATTACGATATCTTTATTATCTTTAGTTGTGTATAGCCAATCAGAAGAGAACGAAATAACCATAAATTTTGTCTTTTGATTTTTAAAGGCTTCAATCAATCCACCTTTGAATTGTTTAGAAAGATCAAAATAATCCATTGCTCTTGTTATATAAAGAATCGAATTTGCGTCAAATCTCTCTACAAAAGCATAACCCTGGTGTCTTAAATAACTCTCAACTTGAAAGTCTGCATTAAAACTAAACTCATAGTCTGCCTTTTCTTGCAATTTTCTTCCAAATTTTTCCTGCATTCCTTTTTCAGAAAGATAACTTATATGGCCAACCATTCTAGCAACAGCCAATCCATTTTTTGGTTGAACATTTTTTAAAACATATCTCCCATTGTCCCACACAGGATCAGCCATTATTGCTTGGCGCGCTAATTCATTTAGAGCAATATTTTGAGCACTATGACTCGAGCTGCAAGCGATTGGTATAGCCGAAAAAGTTTTATCGGGAAAAGTTACACAAAATTGTAATAGTTGCATTCCTCCCATAGAGCCACCAGTAGCACACAAGAGTTTTTTTATTCCCAAGTGTTCAAGTAGAGACTCTTGTGCTCTTACCATGTCTTTAATTGTGATTACTGGAAAGTCTAGACCATATGGTTGTTTTGTTTCTGGATTAATATTTTTTGGACCTAATGATCCCATACAACCGCCAATAACATTTGCACAAATAACAAAATATTTATTCGTGTCAATTGCTTTCCCCGGACCGACTGCTGTTACCCACCAACCTTCTTTATTTGTAATTGGATTTGTTCCTGTAACAAATTGATCTCCCGTTAAGGCATGAAAAACAAGAATAGCATTATCTTTATTTTCACTTAATTTTCCATAAGTCTCATACGCTAAGGGAAAATCATTAATTGTTTTACCACAATCTAATTTAAGTGGTTTGAAAACTTTAAGTTTTTTAATATTTTCTAAATTTTTATTCATCCAAAAAAAAAGCCCAGCTAAACCGGGCTATCTCCTTTTTAGCTACATTTATAAAGCGCCTGCAATTTGGTTAAATCGGCGCCTTTTTTTAAATTAATACTAAATAGTCGTAAACTTGTCAAATTCATATGTCATGAAACTAGCATTACTATAGCTTTTTATATATTAACTTACTAAAAATGAATTTACCAAAACCAAATAAAATTAATGCTGAAAAATATGTTGCTGGATTGACGTCTTTTAATAAAGAAGTTGCTAAAATTAAACTTTCTGCAAACGAGTCTGCGCTTGGACCTAGTCCAAAGGCAATCAAAGAATATAACAAGGTTTCGAAAGATATAAAAAGATATCCTGATTCAGATGGGGTTTTTTTAAGAAATATATTGGCAAAAAAATTCAAGTTAGATCCTAGTAGAATAATACTTGGATCAGGGTCAGATCAAATTTTCGAATTGATTTGCAAAGCTTTCCTAAAAAAAAATGATGAAGTTATAGTTCCAGAGTTTAGTTTTATCATTTATCGAATCTATAGTAAGATTAATGGCGCTACAGTTAAATTTGCTAAAGAGAAAAATTTCACAGTTTCAATTGAAAATATTCTCTCAAAAGTAACAAAAAAAACCAAAATTGTATTTTTAGCAAACCCAAATAATCCTACAGGAACAATAATTAGCAGTACAGAAATATTAAAACTGAGAAGAAAACTAAGAAATGATATATTGTTAGTGGTTGATGATGCTTACTTTGAATACGTTAAAGATAAAAAATATTCTTCTGGAATTAAATTATTTTCTAATTCAAAAAATGTAGTTGTGACAAGAACATTTTCAAAAATCTATGGTCTTGCAGGCCTAAGAATTGGATGGGGGTATGGTGCAAAAAATTTAATTTATGCTTTAAATCAAATCAAGCCACCATTTAATATAAATAGACCTGCACTATTTGCAGCAGCTGCATCAATTAAAGATACTAAATGGTTAAATAAAGAGATAAAACACGTTAATAGATGGGTAAAAGTTTTTTATGAAAATTTTAAAAATTTAAAAATTGAAACAAACTTTAGTAATGCTAATTTCTTACTTGTTAACTTTAATAAAACAAAAAGAAACTCAGAAAAAATTTTTCTTAAGTTGGCAAATTCTGGGATTTTAGTCAGAAAAATGAATAAATATAAGATTAAAAATTCTTTAAGAGTAACAATTGGAAATAATGAAGAAAATACTAAGTTTATTAAAATTTTGAGGAAATTATTTAATGTTTGAAAAAATCAGTATTATCGGTTGTGGTTTAATTGGCTCTTCTATCCTAAGAAATATTAATAATAAAAAAATAAGTAAGACTGTAACTGTATATGATAAATCTAAAAGTGCAGTTGAGTTTATAAAAAAAGAAAATTTATGTGATAACATATCTAAAGATATACAATCAGCTATCAAGGACTCTGATCTAGTAATTTTAAGTGTACCCTTGAGCTCATACAAAGAAATATTACTTGCTGGCAAAGATCACTTCAAAAAAGATGCTATTATTACAGATACTGGATCAGTAAAAAAAGAAATTAATAAGATATTTGAAAATCTTAACTTAAAAGAAGTTTTTTGGATACCTTCTCATCCTATAGCTGGAACAGAGGAGAGTGGTCCGTCTGCAGGTTTTAAGGATTTATTTAAAAATAGATGGTCAATTATTTGCAAAGATGAAAATTCTGATAAAACAAAAGTTGAAAAATTACAAAAATTCTGGGAATTTTTAGGAAGTAGAGTAAAACTGATGAGCATAAATGAACACGATAATATTTTAGCATTAACTAGCCATCTACCTCATGCAATAGCATACAATATTGTTATGACTGCAATTTCAACGAATAAAAAGGATGATTCTATAAAATATAGCGCTGGGGGTCTTAGAGACTTTACACGAATTGCTTCATCAGATCCTATTATGTGGAGGGATATCTTTATCGATAACAGTGCAAATATAATTAAACTTCTGGACGATTTTTCGGAAAATCTTAATGATCTTAGAAAAGCAGTAGCCGAAAAAAATGGTGACAAATTGATTAAATTTTTTGCATCAACTAAAGATATAAGAAAAGAAATTATCAAAGCTGGCCAAGATGTAAAATTACCTGACTTTGGACGTAAAAAAGATTAGTTTAAACTTTCAATCGCAGTATAAATTTTTTTTTCAAGATCTTCTACGAATACATTTTTATCTTTACCAGGCATTATAGGCTCAAGAAATGTAATATGAACATTATTAGGATATTTTAAAAATCTACCCTTTGGCCATAACTTTCCTGTGTTTAATGCTACAGGAATACATGGAATTTTTAAGGTTTCGTATATTCTGCCAGCTCCTTTTTTAAAAGGTCTTTTTTCACCAAACTTTACTCTTGTACCCTGAGGAAAAATTAACAAAGGTCTGTTACTTTTATCAAGTTGTTTTTTTATATTTTCAAAAAAATTTAAGTTTTCTCTAGTTGTTGTATCCCTGACTATATCAATAGAGTCAATTTTTTTTAAATACCATCCAAAAATTGGTATTTTTAATAACTCTTTTTTAAGAATAAAAACAGGATATTGTAACGGAGCTTGTAAAATAAATGTTTCAAGCAAAGATTGATGAGCACTTGCAACAAAAAATTTATCAATTTTTTTTAAATTTTCCAATCCCGAAAAAATAACTTTACATCTCAAAACAAATTTTAATAAAAAAATTATTAAGTGAGCTAAAATTTTTCCACAAATTAAAGTTGTTTTATTAGGCAAAATTAATGTAGGAATTGCTAATATAAAAACAAAAAATATTACAAAATAAAAAAGTATATTAAATA
>MDSZ01269226.1_pt1 | contig 13154 bp, 7 predicted proteins | sample 811201 | NCBI WGS metagenome assembly MDSZ01 (sample SAMN05326647, study PRJNA326480) | marine metagenome | isolation source: seawater | place: Indian Ocean: North | collected 2010
AATAAAAAGACACAACACAGAAATCAATATTAGATTTATTTTTTTCATATTCCCCACCGCCAATTGTTTTTTAAAAAGTATTTTTTTACTTTAGAAGAATTATTTTTTTCTCTTCAAAATTAATAGTATTCCCTACCCTTAGTAAATATACTCCGCTGTTAACTTTCTTACCATAATTGTCTTTGCCATCCCAACTTAAACTAAAGTTACCTCTATCAAGAATACCAAGATTAATATTTCTAATGAGATTACCTCTTATACCATATATGTTGGCAATATGTTCCTGTTTTTCGTGTACGCTTAATTCAATATTAACTTTTGGATTAAATGGATTAGGATATGGTTCTCCAATAGAAAACCCATTTACCACCATTGACTCATCATAAACTGAGGCCAAAGATTCAAATTTGATTCTTTCAATATTAAAACCTGCTTGGACAAGCTGTATTTTAAAAAATTGCTCTCCTTCAAATACTTGGACATTAGGAATAATGACATTCTCCCAGTCATACCATCCACCAGTAGATGGGACATCCACAACTGCAAGATTTACACCATTTAATTGAACAAAAAACATACCACCAGGATTTGGAGCAGCAATTCTTATCTTTAAATCGTAAATCCCTGGAGTTACATCTTGTATTGTATAGCCTAACCATTCACCTGCATCTGTCCAACCAACATTGTAAGGATGGCTGCTACTGGAACTATTGTTGTGTTCAATATCAACTCCATCATTTCTGTAAGTCCAACCATCGTTATAGCCACCATCACCATTATTATAATAGTCACCATCTGTGTATGAAATACCCCAAGCCCCTATATCGTACTCAACAGCAGGAATTATACCGGGAATAGAATGTTCTGTAAATGGTTTCGACACTTCATCGTATTCGGGATCTATTAATGATGGGATTACACCTGGAACTTGGATACAATTCTCAAGTTTTAAATTATTTGTCAAACTCAACAGAGCGGCCTCAGCATAATCAGACGAGGGCTGAGTACCACTTCCACTCCAATAATCAATGAGATTCTGATATTGATTAGTGATTACAACAGAAAAAGGACTTGAGATTTTCTCTACTTTCTTATGAGTCCAGAAATTCCATCCAATATTGTTTTCTTCAAGAAGTTTTGCTAATACCTCATGGTACCAATGGTTGGAATTCTCTCCTGATTCACCCATCCACAATGGAATATCAAATTGATTTCTCATAGTCAAATAAGACTGTATGGTTCCAACATCATACTCTCCCCAATATTTATGAAATGAGTAGGACATGTTTTCGTCCCAAGGAGGTGTCAATCCACTAAAATCCGTTCCATACCAGTTCCCCTCAATGTAGACAATATGATTGTTATCCACTTCCCTAATGGCATTTGTAATATCAATATACAGTTGACGAAACTCGTCGAGTCCAACACCGCTTGGAAGAACAGGCTCATTTATAAGATCGTATCCACCAATTAAAGTCTCTTCTGCGTAATACTCCGCAATCTCGCGCCATATTTCTATAGTAAGATCTTTATACTCTTGCTCTAGCCACAAGCGTGCAGTGCCATCACTATCGGATATTGGACCACCATTTTGTGCGCCAGGTGCGCAGTGCATATCTAAAATAATATACATGTTATGAGGCTCACACCAAGTGATGAGTTCATCAATTATTTGATAACCAATGGGAATTTCGTTTTCAGACTCATTGTAGAACTGCTTATAATGAAATGGAACTCTTATATGGTTAAATCCCCAATTCGCAATCTGGTCTATATCTACTTGTGCCACATAATTCTGACGATATTCTTCCCAAAATTCAGCAGCTTTATCAGCCCCTATCAAATCTATAATGTGGTTCTCAATCTGAGTTGGAGATTCAAATCCATCTATCCAGGCCTTATTATGGAGCATATATCCTTCAGGCACCAACCATCCCCCAAGACCAAATCCTCTTAATAGAATCGGGTCACCATTTCCGTCAACTATTTCCGGTCCATCCGTGCGCAAGAAACCTTGCCCGAATGAAATTGAACATAAAAAAACCAAAATAATTAATCTATTTAACATTTTTTTCTCAAAATTTAATCACATGTTAAGCATTCATTGAAACATACAGCAGTCAAAACTGTATCAGCGTTACCTACATTTACCAATCTATCCTTATACTGCCCGACACCACATTCGCCATCGATTATCTCCCAACCTCCGCTCCAAGAATTTGGGAAATATCCATTCCTAAATTTAAATGTAAAGTTTGAATTAATTGGCAAGTTTAAAGTCACATTCCATATTTCACTTTCATTATCTGCTGGATTCAACGCAAGTCCACCTGGACTTGCAGAACTAATAGAACCTCCAGAAAGCCAAACACCTGTTCCATTTACATTGGTGTTTTTCATGTCTACCTGAAAAGTAACCTGAATGTCACTAATATTTTCTGATTGTTTAAATACCCTCGCATAGTCAACTAGCATTCGCATTGGAAAGAAACTCGGGTCAACACCTTCAACCCCACCCCAATCACCACCAATTGCCAGATTCAATATCAAATAATGTTGAGCATCAAAAGGCCATTTTGCGATATCACCATCACTATCATTGTAAACAAAGAAAAATGGTTGATTATCAACAAGATAACGTAGATAATTAGGACTCCATTCCAATGAATAAATATGAAAAGAGTCAGTCGCAGTAGAGACAATTGTTGAGCCAGTTCTCTGTGTGTTTATCATGTGATTATAGTCTTCAGTATGTATAGATCCATGAATATTCCCATCTTCAAATCCGACATGCTCCATTATGTCTATCTCTCCACAGTCAGGCCATCCCACGCTTGAAATATTTTCCCCAAGCATCCATATGGCAGGCCAAGACCCTCTACCTTTTGGTAGTTTTGCTTTGATATCAAATCGTCCATATTTCCAAGAAAACTTATCATCTGTGTTAATCCTTCCAGAAGTATAGTCAGCATTATATCCATTACCATTATAATCGATATCGTAGTAACCAGGTTCAATTAACCCCTGGATTACCAATAAGCCATCCTCTAAAAAAATATTAGTATCTCTATTTGTATAGGCCTGCAATTCATTATTTACCCAACCAGGCCTCCAGCGTAAAATATTCCACTTCGAAAGATTAAGAGTATCTCCATCGAATTCATCGGACCATACCTCCTCCCATCCATCAAAGACTGGAGGTAGTTCATCATTGGCTATATTTTCCTTATCATCAACCTCTGAACAACTAATGAAAAAGTTAAACAAAATAAAAAAAGAAAAAACCCTAATGCGATTCATCATTTTAAAAATATAACTTTTTGTGTCAATGAAATATCATTATTTATTATTTGTATTATATATGTTCCAGAGGGAGCGTATCTACCATTTGAATCTCTTCCATTCCAGTTAGCATATACGATTCCATCTGTATCAGTTATGATGTTATTTTTTGAAAGGACTCTTCCATTTAAATCAAATATTTGATATTCTATTAAACCTGAATTTTGAACATAAATTGGAAAGTTTACCTTGTTATTAAATGGATTTGGATAAGCACTTCCTATTGCAATTATATTGGGAATACCATGATCAAATCTGCTACTTAGAGGGTCTCCATTATATCCAGTATTCGATGGAGTTGTCATACACAAAATCATATACCCTCCCTCAAAAACCACATTTTCTTCAATAAAGTCCACATTATTGCCATCAAAAGTATGGGTAGCACGCTCCCATCTTGCAGGGTCCATGTAATCAAACTCATCAGTCCAAAGAAGAATAAAATCATTATTTGTTCCTGCGTTACCCGAGCCTGGAACATATGCATGATATTTTACCCAATCATAGTATGCATATACTGGTAGTATATCAGAATTAAATGGACCTACCCAGCTTGATGCAGTTGGTTGCCAAAGATTCATCATAATTTTATGGTAATGATAAAGAGAATCTGCATAAAAATTGTCAACAGTACGTACCAATTGATTATCAATAAAGAATAACACATTATTCGGAGTCCATTCTATGGCATAAGTATGAAAATCTTCATGCGGGTTAAAATCAATATTTAGCTCTTGAACATAATCCCATTGGTTTTGAATAATGATATTTGTAGAAGCATTATCATCTTCTTGACCCAATAGTTCCCAATCAATCTCATTCCAATGTTGTCCACCGCTTAGGCCCTCTTCCCAATAGTCTCGGTAGGTAAAAAAAGAACTTACAATTCCACTTCCAGCAGCTGATTTCATACTAACTTCGTACCTACCATAGCGGAAAGTATCCAACGTCCTTAACTCACCTCCTTTGTATGGCCTTGCTAATAAAACTGAAATAAAGAGTAATAATTTAATAAAATTATTTAAGTAAAATTGTTTTCTCATAATTATGTTTATTATCTATTGTTGTTCTTACAATATACATACCGCTAGCATGATTACTACTGCTCCATTCTAAAATATTTTCCCCAGATTTCATATTTCCATCAAAAATGGTATCCACTATTCTCCCCATTACATCTAACATATCAACTTTTACTTGTGAATCATTTATCAGGTTGATTGGTATTTTTAAATTATTATTAAATGGATTAGGATATGGACTATTCAAATCATAATTATATGGCGTATTATAATTGATTGATAATGCTTCATTTAATTCAATGTCCAAACCATTTAAAAAAGGGCCTGCATATACATATCCAAATCCATATATCTCTGCTGAAAAATATATGTCAAGTATTCCATCCGAGACCAACACTCTTTCAAATAATACTTCATGAGCTGCCATACTACCAACTTCTTCTATTACATCTAAATTATCGAGCCACAAGCTATCTTCAATTATAATATCAAATACCCTGTCCCCTGGCGAGTTATAGTGGTTATCCGAAAACATCAAACTTAGATTATAGTATCCTGGAACCAATCGAAGTTTATAACTCGCGACTCGATTCAATGATGTTCGATAAACCATATCATTTGTAGTCCCGTCTATATCAAATGACTCATCAATTATTTCGTAGTTGCCTCCTTCATGACCATATTGCTTACTCGGCCCCCAAACTTGGTCACCTAGATAATTACCGATGCTATCTCCGGCAATATTTATTAATGCACTAGTCATCGGTTCTGGTGATTCAATCCAAACTACTTGCCAATCAATCGTGTTTGGTGGAGAACTATCATCCTCTATATTAAATACTCCCATAGTCGTAGCGTCAAATTGGTCTGTATTCATCGTCAGTTTAACTGTACGCTGATCTTCCATAAGTTCAGCATCTGTAAAAATTACATTTGGTAGACTATAGTTATTAATCTCCTCCGCACTCAAAATGGTTATTTCTTCCGAAAAACGAATATCAAGATTATTGCCTTTATGTAAAGCCCAAAGTGCAGAAGGTATCGTATTATCAATAAATCCAATATCATTAGGATTTGTCAAACAAAGAATCATATGCCCATCTTGGAATACAATATTCTCTTCAATAAAAAGGGCCTGATTACCGCCCCAAGTATGATTGTGGCTTTTCTCCCATCTGGTAGAATCAAAAAAGTCGAATTCGTCTTGCCACATTAATGTAAAATTTGAATCAGTCCCAATATTGCCCTCGCCGGGTGTGTAGGATGCATAGCTCACATAATCATAAAAAGCAAATCTCGGTAAAACACTTTCATCCCAAACACCCACCCAATCATCGTATTCCGGATTCCAAATATTCATCATTATCTTCGATGGATGTTGTAAATCATCAATGTGAATTCCAGTTTGCCTGTACACTTCTTCACCATCAATGAACCAGGCAACATAATCTGGTGTCCACTCAAAACCATATCTATGAAAATCTAAATGAGGATTAAAAGAAATATGATGTTGACGTATGTTCGAACTCTGTGTTATAATATTAAAATCAATCACCTGGTCATATCTACCAAGAATCTCAATATCTATCTCATTCCATGGTGATTCTTGGCAACAGTTAGTATTGTAGGTAAAAAATGAAGCAAGAATGCCATCACCCTGAGGAGGCTTATATCTGGCTTCAAACTTACCATATAGAACAGGCTCCAGTGTCCTAAGCTCGGCTCCTCGATAGTTTTGTGATTTACATATACTAACTAAAACAAACAAAAATATAATAAATCTCATATTTTACTCTAATTTAGATCCATAATCTAATCTGTTATCTGATGTTAAAATAGGGAATGATGGTACAATTATTGGATAAGGTAGACCTCTTTGAGTAACAAACATATCTGTTGAAGTTATTTGAATATTCTCAAAAATATCCATGTTAATCTTAATTTTTTCAGAATACTTCTCTTGTAATGAATCAACTATTGGATTGAGATAATCTAATATTTCATTATTTGTCTCACTACCATTAAAACCATGAATTTCCCTAAATCTTCTACTGGCATAGGCATCTTTCCATAAGTCAACATTTAATTCTACCCTCCAATCATTTTCAAAACCTTTATCATAGCATAGTTTTGTTATCACTTCATCTCTCAATAGATCAGCAATAGCTAATTTTAATTGAGAACGAAATTCTCCTTTATTCATTTTTCGCTTACGGAAAACAAGTGGATGAGATTTAATCATTTCATTCAAATCATTTATACTATAATCCCTATCATCAAAATTAAAAATTTTTTTAGACAGATTAAGCTCAGGGTATTTATCATTGGAATAAAAAGAATTCTTCTCAACATTGTCCCATATTGCCTGATTTAAAGCTATTTTTTTTTGTTTTTCATCTTTTAAATAATAATCACCTGCTATTACAGCATAAGCATTAAAAGCATCTTCCTGCAAAATCAGTTTTTTACCTGACATTATTTTTTTTACATAGCTCTTGTATTTATTAGATGCCATTCTTTCTACAATTCTTTCCTTTGTATCATTCCATCTTAACTCTTTATCCTCAGTTTTGATAGCAGGTTGGTCAATCCATCCATTAACCTCAATTACCAAATAACTCCCATCATCTATTTTGAATGGCCCAATAATTTTTCCTTTTTCAAGATCTTCGTTAAAAAGTTTTTCATGAATAATGTCGGGCTCTCTGTCAAACCAGTTTACTTTTCGAGAAGGGACCTCTTGCTGCCACAAATAAACGAAAATTGAATCCAAAGTTAGCCCCGTATCGATAAGATCTTCAAAACTACGAACCATTTCAATAGTAGGTAGGCTAAGATAATTAATATCAATCGTTCTACCAGAATATCGAAAATGTTTATTGATTTCACTATCAGAAATCGAAATGGAATCATAAAAAGAATCACTATAAAAAACCTGTCTCATTGCTTGCTCTTTCCTTCCTTTTAGAAACTTATTGAAACTACTACTTTCAAATAGTTTATCATTTTCACTCATTTCAAGCGAAGTAAGTTTCTCAGCAATTAAAGAGTTTAGGACAATTTTTTTATGTAAATAATTTGACTGGCGACAATAATCTGGCCTTATTGAATATTCAGATCGTCTTAAGAAATCTTGTACGGTAATGGCTCTATTATCAACATAAGCCAGTACTTTACCTTTTTCAATAACTTCATCATATTTAGAGCAGTTAATTAATATAAAAGAAAGAATGGCACAGGACAAAGCCTTCATCATATCATATCAAAAAGCAAAGCCCACGGTATACGCGTGAACATCGCCAAGTATGCCCATACTTTTATAGGCATAATCAATTGATACTGATTTATTCCCAAGGTAAAATATCTCAAACCCTAGGCCTCCAGTGTATCCATACTGAGGACTATCCATATATATCGCTTTCATTCCGCCCCTCAAACTAAAAACACCAAATCCTGCAATAGTATTATCCATGGAAATTCCTGCATTTATAGATTCAGAATTATTATTTGGATGTAGCGCATCAACCGATATAGTTACTTTGGAGAAACTACTTACAATAGGTTTCAAAGCAATACCAATCCTAAATATCAAGGGTAATTCCCACTCTGAAGGTCTGAACTGACCAGCTACATCACCATAATTTCCCTCTTCATATTCAGATATATCCACAGGTTGATATATATCAATCCCATCAAATTTCATTCTTGTCCCGTAATTTGATATACTCATACCTATATTCATGCCATCAGCATCATTACCTGTAAAAGAAAAGAACTTTGTATTAACCAACACCCCTAAATCAACTGCAAAAGAATTCGCAGAACTATGCCAAATATTAGATCTGATATATTTTATTGACGAACCAAAAGCAAACCAGGAGACTATTTTTCTAGAGAAGGTTAATGAAGCAGCCAAATCACTCGCAGTAAAGTTTTCACCAGTACCTTCTTGATATTCAAGTGTTGTAACAGGCATGTCACCATAATCCATCTGAGTAATACCAAATCCTAGATTCCCAACTCCCGGTATAACAAAAGCACCACCGGTAAAAAGCATATTAATATCAACAACCCAGGGATGCATCATAAAAGCAACCGTAGATTTCTCAAGACTAGCAAGACCAGCTGGATTCCAGTAAATTGAAGATATTCCATCTGTCACCGCAACAAAAGCTTCACCCATAGCACTTCCATCACTACCTACACCTATTTCAAGAAAATTTGCAGAGGTCGTACCATATCTATTTATTACCTGAGATTGCAAAGGCAGAATCAAAATAAAAATAATAAAACTGTTTATGAACTTTTTCACTTTATCACCGCAAACTTACCGAGCTTAGAATCGCCAGTCACATTTGATTCAACGTGATAGATATACATACCTGCGGCAATTTCTAAACTTTCTCTTGTAAGCATATCCCAGTGTACAATTCCTTGATCAGGCTCGTTATTCACCTTTATCTCATCTACCAATACTCCACTTACAGTGAATATTTTTATCGTGCATTCAGAAGGTATATGAGTAAATAACAACCTTCTTCTTTGATTTAAATATGGATTAGTTACTGACTCCTCCATCATATTGGTCATAACATATGGATTCGGTACAACTTTAATATCTTGCATCCCTAATGTTAATGCGCTTTCATCTAAACCTTGATTTGCATTAACAGTAAATCTGATTGTATCTGTCTCATAAAATGGTCTCTTCCAATCTAACTGATAAACATCTCCAGGTTGAGGAAAAGTTGATTCCGTAGCAAGCTGAAAATCTAATACAAAAGCTGTACCTCTCCATCGATTTGAACCAGTGGCACCAATGAAAACCTTATCAATAAAAATGTTAAATGTATCATTGTCATCCACATCGTAAATAACAGCATCCATTAATTCATAATTCCCAGCTGAATCAATAAATGATGTGTTCTGTACATAAAAACTAAGCGCAGGATTCGTAATTTTCTGAGATCCAATTGACTGCCCTAATTCATCCCTAACAGTTCCTGAGGTTGCAATTCCTACATAAGCAGAGTCGTCATCCGTAAAAACTACTTGGTATTTCCAGGCCATTTTTAATCCCTCGGACTCAGATGGAGTAACCCTCATTATCCCATTTCCATTAACCCAACCAGACTGACCATAGCTAAACTCTGGAATCTCAAAATAATCATTTATCTTTATTTGTAAACCATCAAAGACATCAGTCTCTATGGACCCTAAAGGATTCAATGTCCAATAATTAGGAACTCCATCTACCTCATCATTTAAAACCAAATTTGTACCAATATATTTATTTGAATTCTCAGTGTATGCAAGATAAACACTGTCTGTAACATCATAAATGAGAATCTCATCGGTCACGTATTGAAAACCATTCTCATATCCACTAACTACAGCTATGGTATCCACCCCAAATGTCACAGCATATTGATGGCCTTCCTTGAGACTTCCTTGAGCTCTTATCATAGGCACGATATTTCCAGAACCTAAAATATCTGATTCTTCCATCTCCAACGATGGAGGAACATAACCTGCAGCTTGCTGACGGGGCACCACGATAGCAACATTTTTACCAATTGACCTTATATTCTCATATTCATCCAATTCTATAACAGCATTATTCTCAGATGGTGATATTCCTGGTCCAATATTAGGTGCTCCATAATCATACGCAACAACCGCATAATAATATGTTCGCCCATTTTGTACTGTGTTATCTACAAATATATGGTTGATACCTGTATTGCTACCAAGATTATATCCCGTACCATTTACAAGACCAAAATCAGTAAAACCACTATATTCATCAATTAAATCACATTGATAAATAGGTTTTTTGAACATAGGTGTGCCATAACCATCAGTAATGATTTCAGGATCAGCCATATATTTATCGGTTGAACGATATACTTTATAGCCTTCAAAATCATTAATATTTCCAACAAATGGGTCTCTTGTCCTTGTATCTGCAATATCATCCCAAGTTAAAATGACCTCTCCATCTCCAGCAGTAGCAGTTATTGTTGGCATTTTAGGAGGCTGTGCAAAACGATAATCTTTTTCATATATAACCTGCACTATTCGTTTTAACTCATAAAGGGCAGGAGCACCATGATCATCAGAATTCAAACCTGCCAGAGGGTCATAAGAATGCAACTCTGACATGGATATTCTTTCAACTCTTCCTTGGAAAAGAGGAAAGGGTCCAGAGGCAAACACCTCGACAAGATTAGATATATTGCCTTCAAACTCTTCAAGCGTATCACCGCCTACAAGATCCCACATTACCTGGTCGTTCTTAAACCATTCTGTTTCATTCGAAGCTGAATGACTAGGAATCGGAAACATCCTAAATGACGTAAGTCCTACCATATCTGATTCTGAAACGTCCGTGGTATTAAAATTTGGCTCACAACCAACTCCTTCCAAAAAATCTGGTCGATGATTACATTCTGAACCATCAGCATCTGGACCAGTATAATTCAATTCCCCAGGTCCAACACCATCGATTCCAATGTCATCTCCGTAAAATTCTGCTAGTTGGTATATACCATCACCATTTAAGTCTTCACCATCCTCCCAATCCTGATCTTCATCAGCATCCCAATGCTCCTTTAAATCTTCAAGATTAAGTTTGTAATACTCTAAGAATGCATCAATATCTGTGATTCCATCTGTAGGACCCACTTTGACCGTTGCTTCATTATCTCTCTTTTCATCTGTAAGGCCATCACCATCATTATCTTGATAATCGTATGCTAGTCCAGGACTCTCAAGATACGCAAAACCCATTACTCCGGTTGGCAGGCCTCCTGAGCCAACTCCATTTATGTCCCAGGAGTAAGACATATCGATTTCTGTATCAAAATAACCAATATCATCTGAATTATCATTTCCAATTCCATTATCCACCCAATAGCCAAATGCAACATCCCTGAGGTCATAGTCTGATATATTTGCGATAGAGTATTCCCAAAAAATTGCATCTCGTGCCTGTGGATTATTCCATTGAAATCCTCTTACGTCTACTCTAAGCCCTAAACCTCCCCAAGGTTGACCAACTTGTTTCGTGACATCTGGCTTTATGTCACCAATATATTTTCCAGGTCGCGGATAATACTTCACATTATCTTCTGCCCCCAGATATTCAAGGTCTTGGGCATCATTAACCACATAGTAACATTCTTGGTCAGCATAAGTAACTCCTCTTCCAAACCTACCATTCCACTCACCTGGCCATTTAGTTTCAAAACCTGTTGATGGCCAACCATTTATTGGCCAAGAATTTTCAAGATTGGATATTGCTGGGTATTCATCAGACTCATTAAAATATCCAAAGACAGGATAAAATCCCCATTCAACTGTTCCCGTTGGATCGAGATCCATTTCTTCTCTGTAACTTGTCTGAAGATAGTGGAGCGTGTGTTTATCTTCAGTATATATATCTATAAGCTCTGTAAGAGGTATAGTATCAACAGTGGACTCAAGGCTATCATTTTGAATATATACCTTTGCACCAACTAACAAACCAATCCCATCTACCATTTTTACACCATCGTTATTATTTGGCCATCTTGAGGCATTTACTGCTGGCCAGTCTGATATTTCGGTAGTATTCTTAAAATAAATAAGTACCCGATTACCAGTCATATAACCCTCTCTTTCAGCAGCTGGGTCACCTGCAGGGTCGTCTGGGCCTTCGTATTCCTTTCCCTGGCCAAATAAAAAAATTGGCAATACTAATAAAAGAAGTATATTCTTACAGTATGTAATCAAAAATTAACTCCTAGTGCAATCTTAATTGATCTAGGAGAAGAGTACATTGAAGGATTCTCAATTCGATCATAATAATCATTAAAATCACTTCTATGTGAAGCTATATCAGTTTCTTTTATAACAGCAGTGTACGCTCTTCCCGTTTGATCATTAACCCATTCCTCATTTAATCGATCGAATATATTGTATATGTTAATATCAAGAGTTGCCTTAAAATTTTTCATTATATTAAATCTATAATATAAGGCACCATCGACAGAATATTTCTCAGGTCTATAATCATTATTTGGATAAAGATTAATTCTTGACAAGACACTCTCACTTTGAGGAGAAAATGTATACGGGGAACCTGAATTATAATACGCAGTTATTGTAGCTCCATAGTTCTCTTTTAGATACATTAACGAACCATTCAAGGTATGCCGCTGATCCCAACTCATTGGTATAAATCGATTTACAGGATCTTGATTGTTGCCCGCTCGATCAAAAGTCTGCCCAGGGGAGTCTGCATTTCCTCTAGTATATTGCAATGTGTAATTGACCATACCCTTCATCATGCCAAAATCCAAGTCTAGTTTAACTTCAAGACCTCGGGCATTTCCATAATCCTTGTTTGAATAGAGGCCGTACTGAACTTGATTATATGTAGAGTAGGTTGCAGTAGTCAGTAAATTATAAATATCGCGATAAAACAATGCAACGTCCAAACTCACCTGCCTGCTTAACTCTTGCCATAATCCTATTTCGTATGTAATAGTTTTTTCTGGCTCCAATAAGGTGTTACCCATTCGAGTAACGTAGTCATTTGGATCAACTAAATAACTATGGTTCTGATACATGGCGTACATCGGAGGCATCTGAAAGAAATGACCATAACTAAAATGAAGTACGGCCTGGTTTCCAAGTTGATAGGCAAACCCTATTCTTGGACTTACCTGCTCAATTATTGGCGCTTGAGGATATTTACTCGTCATTGAATCAGGCAATATCAATTGATTTGCAGGATTTCTTCTA
>MDSZ01142951.1_pt1 | contig 13153 bp, 9 predicted proteins | sample 811201 | NCBI WGS metagenome assembly MDSZ01 (sample SAMN05326647, study PRJNA326480) | marine metagenome | isolation source: seawater | place: Indian Ocean: North | collected 2010
AAGGAAGTGCTAGTACAAATGCTGTTGACAGAGCTGGCGATATAATTGAACATGACGCATGGACGAAAGGTGGGTTAGAGAACTTTAAATCTAATCCTATTATATTGTTTAATCACAACTATGATAGACCTATCGGTCGTGCAAAAGAACTTAGTGTTGGCGAAAACGGTTTAGATATTACAGCCCGTATTTCTAAATCCGCTAACGAAATAAAAGATCTTATTAAAGACGGCGTTCTTGGAGCCTTTAGTGTCGGTTTCAAGGTCAAGGACGCTGAATATATGACCGAAACCGACGGATATAAGATAAAGGACGCTGAACTGTTCGAAGTGTCAGTAGTTTCGGTTCCCTGTAACCAAAACGCTGTCTTCTCTATTGCGAAGTCATTTGACAATATGGAAGAGTACAACAAGTTTAAACAAGACTTTATTCAGACTAACTCAATTGGAGCAGACGCTAAGATTGAGCAGTCAAGCGAGGCAATAGCCGACAAAACGGAGACGAAAATGTCAGAAGATGTAAAAACTCCTGAAGCAAGCCCTGAGTTCGACTTGGAAACATTCGCTAAAGAAGTTGCGGAAAAAACTGCCGCTTCCATCGCAATGAAACAAGCTGAGCAAAAAGCTGCTGAAGCAAAAGCACAAGCTGAGGCTGAAGAAAAAGCTAAAGTAGAAGCAGAAGCTAAGCAAGCTGAAGAGCAAGCTGAAATGGAAAAACAAAAGAAAATCGTTGCAAGTGGGTTGTCAGGTGCTGAGAAACTTATGGAAGACGTTGAAAAACGTGTCAATGAGAAGCATGAAGATTTAGAAACAGTTGTTAAATCTCTTGAAAAAGAATTAGCAGAAAAATCTGAAGAAATTATGTCAATCAGAGAATCCAAAAGAATCTTTGCAGACAGAGGCAACAAAGACTGGAAAGAAGCATTTCAAGGAGACATTCTTGATGCTAAGATTCTAGGTCTTGCTACTGGTAAAGGTTACGAAACAGATTATGCAAAAGGCGTTATGCAAAAAGTGAACGAACATTCAGGTGTTCAAGTATCTTCTGCTGACTTCGAGCAAATCGTTTCAACAAACGTCGAAAGAGATATTCAAAACGAGCTAGTCTTGGCTCCTCTATTCAGAGAAATTCCAATGACTTCAGCAAACATGATTATCCCTATCCTTCCAGACGCAGGTTACGCTGAGTTTGCTTCAGGGCAAACAGCAAGTGGTTCTTCACCACATGGTAACTTAGCTGAAAGAGGAGACACCTATGGTTCGCCATTTGGTGGGGTCGATCTAACTGAAAGAACTCTTTCAACCAAAAAACTTATTTCACAATCTTACTTAGGTAACGAAACTGAAGAAGATGCAATCATGCCAATTCTACCGCTTATCAGAGAATCTATTGTTAGGTCTCACGCAAGAGCGATTGAAAATGCTATCCTAGCTGGTGATGATGCCGACGGTGCTTTCGGTACTGGCGGAGCTTCTTTTGAAGGTCTACTTCACCTAGCAAGAAACGATTCAGACTACACACAGTCCTCAACTGCATTTGCAAGTGATACTGTTACAGCAGCTGAATTGCTAGGCCTAAGAAAGAACATGGGTAAATACGGTGTAAATCCATCAGATGTGGTTTATATTGTATCTCAGAGAACATACTTTGAATTGCTAGAAGATGCTGAGTTCCAAGATGCTAACCTAGTTGGCGATCAGGCAACTAAGCTATCTGGTGAAATCGGACAGGTATTCGGATCAAGAGTACTATTATGTGACGAATTCGCTACACCAGCAGTTGGTAAGTTCGCAGCAATCGCTGTTAACCCAATGAACTTCGTAATGCCTAGATTAAGAGGTGTTACAATCGAATCAGACTACGAAGTAGCTAACCAAAGAAGAGTCCTAGTGGCTTCTCAAAGATTAGGTTTCATTGACCTAATTGATGGTGCAACTGCGAAGTGGGGTTATATGTATAAAGCTAGCTAATAGTTAGTATACTATGTAGTGGGAGTTCGCTCCCACTACAACTTTTTAAAATATTATGGCAGACTTAGTAACAGTAAATGAATATAAAGACGCAGAGGGAATGAGAGGCGAGAAGAATGATGACCGTCTCAATGTTATCGTTCCTCAAGTTTCTGAACTCGTAAAAAGATATTGCGGGACATCATTTGTTGACTACTATTCTACCAATAAAGTTGAGACATTCAACATAAATGATCCGTATACCACGACAGTGATTTTAAGTGAATGTCCTGTAGTAAGCATAAACAAGGTAGAGGAAAGAACTTCCTACTCACAAGATTATGTAGAATTACTTACAAGCAACTACGATTATTACTTTGATGAAACCGCTGATTCTGTAGTTAGAACTAATGATAACGGTGGAAAAAAGAGTTGGGCACGAGGCATGGGAGCAGTAAGAATTACTTACAAAGCTGGCTACGCAGAGTGTCCAAAAGATTTACAACTTGCAATATTTGACTTAATTACATACTATGTAAAAGATGAGCATAAGCAAAGGCAGACTCTTGGTGGAGCAACTTTGCAAAATCAAGGTACAGCGGGAGTTAGAAATAGTACTGACTTTCCTGACCATATAAAAAGAGTGCTTGACTTACATAGAGTAATTATATGATTCAAGACGTTGCAGATTTTTTTAAAATACAGGTTGGAAACAGTAGAGAGATAAGAGAAGCTTCTTATGATATGTTTGTACATAGAATAAGAATCAAAAGTAATACTGTAGCTGAAATTATGGCACAAGATGTAATAGACATATGTGCAAAAATAAATGAGAGTAACGACGAGTTTATTTTAGACCCAAAAGTAGATGCAATAAAAAGACTTATTGCAAGTAAATTTGGAGGTAAGTTTAACGCTTCTTATGCAGACGCTATATTTAAAAAGTTTGCAAATGTAGATGGTAGAGAACTAGTTAGTGTTGGAAAAGGAAAAACACTAGTTAAAAATAAAAACTACAGAATAGAAAGTAGTAATAGACAGTTAAGTATAACATTAGCTGCAGGTCTTATAGATATGAAAAATACCTATAAGAATAAAAAGAGAAAAGGTACTTACAATGTTGTTTTAACAGTTTTTAGAAGATTATATGGGGCAGTCTTAAATGAAGTTAGACAAGAGATTATAAAAACTGCAAAAGCTAGAAAGTCTGATGCTGATACTAGTGGTACTTCTGATATAACTTCTGAGTACTTACTAATAAGAGGACATGGTGTAACTGCAGAAGGTGGAAAAAGACCTGACGAAAGACAAGGGCAACAGACCACTACAGGAATACTAGATACTGTATCTAAATTAGATACTAAATTAAAAGCAAGACAAGAAGAGCATAATAAAGGTACAAATGATAAAAGTCTAAGTGCTAGACTCTTATCTGATGCAATGGACGAAGTGCTTGCTGCTTATACTGATGTATTAGAAAAGCACTTTGAGTTAGGAAAGTTTTACGATATTAAAAAATTAGAGTGGAACGAAAGCTTAGTAATAGAAATGGAAATTATTTCTAGAGCTTCTACAGCAACAGGAATCATGGCACAGAGAGCTATGGATCCTTTTGATTATAAAGCTGTAACTGAGGATTTAGTTAGAAGGGCTACAAAGAAGCTAAACTCAAAGCTTCCTACTATGGCTAGAATGTGGGCAACAATGACAGGCTCAAAATCTAGACAAGAAATGTATGAAGATTGGCATACTAATACTGTAATTGACACTATAGCAAGAAGTGTTAATAAGAAAAAAGGCAGTAAAGGTGGAGTTGACTTTAGATTAAAGGTTAATAAAAGGTTAAAGAAAAGACTACCTAAAAAAGGAAGAGCTGGAGGAACAGCAGGCTTTACAATAGGAAAGTTACAAAAAACGATTACTAAAAGCGCCGCCGCAGACTATGCAGCAAAGAAAAAACAAGCACAAAAAAGAGGGCAAGGAAAAACAGCTGAAAGCCCAATAGCTTTAAGAAATATTTTAAATGAAGCGCTACCTGAAATGGTGGCAAGTAAAATGACTCAACCTGCTCTACAATATAGAACAGGTAGATTTGCAAATTCAACTAGGGTAGAAAATGTAAATATTGGGCCACGAGGTGGATTACATATAGACTATACTTATATGAGAAATCCTTATGAAACGTTTGAGCCAGGAGGAAAACAAGGTAGTGTTCAAAGAGACCCTAGAAAGATAATTGGACAGTCTATTAGAGAACTCGCAATAGGGATACTAGGTAGACAACCAACAACACTTAGGAGAAACTAATGGATTCAGTCACAGCAAGAAAATATTCAACGCGTAGACGAGCCATAGTAGGAGCATATGCTGATAAGCTAAATGAAAGTTTAAACGGCAGTCCTCCTTTTAGAACAGCAGTTCAAAGTGTTGAGCCAAGACTTAGATTTTGGGACGAAGTAACAGACTTCCCCGCAATCCAAGTAGGGGCAGGAGCCGAAACCAGAACATATGATGGTGGAGGTTTTAGATTTAGATTTTTACGAGTAACTGTTAGATGTTATGTACATGATGAAGATGATGTAATACTAGCATTAGAAGAGTTACTAGAAGACGTTGAAACTGTACTTGAAGATAACGATCCTTTAACGTATACAGATTCAACAGGTACGTCTCAAAAGACAGTAAAGACTACAATTCTTTCTGTCGATACAGACGAAGGTGTATTAGAACCTCTCGGTGTCGGAGAAGTCATCGCTGAGATTCAATACTAGAAAAAGTTACGCCGAGTAAATACTTGGCAAAGCTCTTTCAGAGAGATAGGAGAATAAAATGGCATTTCATTTTAGTAGAGATACCAAAGTATTCATGAAGTTCCATGCAAGTGCAGATGGCACTGACGACGCACTTTATGAAATACCAGTACTTGATGGGTTTTCTTTCAGTCAGGCTACAAACACTTCAGAGATTACTTTAAGTGAAGCAGCAGACGGAACTAACCTAAACAGTAAAAGGGGTAGAGCTATGTTTAACGATTCTTACGCTCCAGCGGAGTGGAGTTTCAGTACTTACATGAGACCGTCTACCTCAGACTCTAGTGATACTTATACTATTGCTAGTGGAGAAGGTTCACACGCAGGTAACGCAAAGAAATTTGCAGTTGAAGGCCCATTATGGGGCGCTATGTCTGCCACTACTTATAATCTAGCAGTTGGCGGAACAGGAGCACCTACATTGGCTTCATTTGAACCAAACGTGTTTAACTTCCAAAACTCCAACAAAGTTGCATTAGGAGTATTTGACTTATTCTTTGTAATGGGAGCGGCTAAAGATGATGATGTATCAAGTTATGATACATCAGCAGGCGGAGACGTTACAATTTACAAAATTGAAGGTTGTTCAGTAGGCTCAGCGTCTATTGACTTTGATATTGAAGGACTAGCACAAGTTAACTGGTCTGGACAGGGTAAAATCATTACTGAGCAAGCACAGCTTAACACAGCAGCAGGCGGAGAATCAACAAAAGGTCTAATTAACGAAGGAATTAGTACTACTAGTAACTTTGTTAGACAAAAACTAACAAGTATGACAGTAGCATTTGATGCTTCTGCATCAACAGGTACAGATGGTTCTCACCCAACATCATATAACTTGGTGTTAACAGGTGGAAACATCACTATTGAAAATAACCTTACATACTTAACACCAGAAACTCTAGGTGTTGTTAACCAACCACTAGGGCATGTAATGGGTACTAGGTCTGTAAGTGGTAACTTTACTTGTTACCTAAATACAGCAAATGATGGCTCAGCAGAATTGTTTGAGAACATGATTGAAGCTACAGGACAGATATCTCCTGCGTTTGATTTAGACTTCCACATTGGGGGAGCTGGACAAACACCAAGAGTGAGCGTATCTATACCTAAAGCACACTTTGAACTACCTACACACAGTATTGAAGATGTAGTAAGTTTAGATGTAGCCTTCCACGGCTTACCATCTGATTTATCTTCTTCAACAGCAAGTAGTTCAGCAAATGAGATAAGTATAACATACACATCTTAATAATTTAACAATATAGGGGCGGTTCGCCGCCCCTCCTTACAGGGACAGGAATTTATGAACGACACAGTGAAAACAAACGTCAAAGCAGTATCGCTAAAAAGTCTTATGACTCCAAGCAAAACTGTAGAATTTGACTATCCAGGTTGCGAAGGATTTAAAGTATCTCTTTGTTACTTGGCGAGAGAAGAACTCGTAAAACTAAGAGGACGTTGCGTCACTCAAAACTTCAATAGAAAAACAAGAAGTTATGAAGAAGTGATGGACGATGATAAGTTTTTATTCGAATACACTAAAGCAGTAATTAAAGGGTGGAAAGGATTTAAACTTGGATATGCTAAAAATATGCTATTACTCGGAGATTTAACTGCAGAAGAGGAAGAAAAAGAACTAGAATTTACACAAGATAACGTGGAAGTTCTTATGAAAAACTCTACTGACTTTGATAGCTGGGTAACAGAAATGGTTGGTGACCTCGAAAATTTTACGCAGAGCAAGTAGCTTGGGCACTTGCTCTAATTGAAAGATATTATTCAGATAACATAAGTCTGGACGCATATCTAATGATGTGCGAACAACTAGGTCAAGAACCTAAACTAGAAGAAATGCCACCAGAGATGGTGGACTTTCCTTTAGAAGTACAGGAAGCTTTTTTAATTCACGCTATGCTTCCTGATAGGTGGGACGGTATGAGCGGGTCATATATGGGAAAAGATTGGTCTGCTCTTGAAGCCTTACTATCTATACAAGACGTGAATGATAAAAAAACTGTTTGCTTTTTCTTAAAACACATTGAAAGCTACTCGACGATGAGTATCAACGCAGAGCTTAAACGTAAGCAAGACGCCTCAGCAAGGCGAGCAAAAGCAAAAAGGTAAATGGCAAAAAAGAAAATACAAGCTGCTGAGATTATTATCAAAACCACCGATGGTGGTTCTTTTAAAGTCACAGGTAGAGAAGCAGAGAAACTAGCAAAGAATTTAAATAAGACTGGTCGAGCTGCTCAAAATACCGATAGGGCGATGAAAGGTGTAACCAAGCAGTCATCAAACAGTACTAAAGAATTTGCAAAGATGGCGACCATGCAAGGTGGTCTTGTTCAAGTCTATGCAACTATCGCAGCGCAGGTCTTTGCGCTTACTGCCGCATTTCAATTCTTAAAGTCTTCAATGGAGACCCGTAACCTTATGGCTGCACAAGAAGCCTTTGGAGCAGTTACGGGTACTGCTTACAAAACTCTAACTAATAATATTCAAGAAGCCACTAATGGTATGCTAGACTTTAAAACTGCTGCACAGGGAGCAGCTATTGGTATTGCTTCTGGACTAAGCGCTAGTCAAATGGAAGGCTTAGGTAAAGCGGCAACTGATGCTTCACTTGCTCTTGGTAGAGATTTGACAGACTCCTTTAACAGGCTTGTTCGTGGTGTTACGAAAGCAGAGCCAGAACTCTTGGACGAACTTGGTATTGTTTTGAGATTAGAAAATGCAACTACAAAGTATGCTGTTTCTATCGGAAAAACAAGAGAACAATTAAATGCGTTTGAGAGAACACAAGCTGTTTTAAATGATGTTGTAGGACAGGCAGAACAAAAATTTGGGTCAATCCAAAAAATAATGGACCCAGATGCATTCGCACTAGGTCAGTTCCAAAAAGAAATGGACGACCTACTCATGGGATTTCAAAAGTTCATCATTGAAGGACTAATTCCAATTATCAACTTTTTCAAAGAAAACTCTATGGCACTTATAGCTGCTGTAGGTTTATTTGTTACTCCAATTATCAAATCATTACTACCTGACATGGACAAGGCAGCAAAAGCTGCTGCTGAGAGATTTGCAGGCCACAAAGATAAAATGATGGAAGATGCAAGTGAATTTAGAGCATCTATACAAGGAATAGGAGATGCCTTCGCAGGAGGCCCAGTAGATGCAGCAGCCTCTAAGAAAGGACTTCAAGATTTAGGAGTAAAATCTTTTAAAGGTGGAGACGGAGAAACCCTTAACAAACGACAAGTAGCCGCATACAGACGTATGATGCGTGAAAAGAAAGGTATCTACATGAAGATGAACGCTCAAGAAAGAAGAGCGTTTAGAAATCACTTGAATGCACAAGAAGCAATGTTAAAAGGTTCTGGTATTAAGCAAAGGTCTATTGTACAAGCTTTTGAAAATTCAAAGAGAGCTGCTTATAGAGGTACACAAATGGTGTATCAAGCAACTATGACAGCTATGACTAGAGCCACAGCTTTTGCAGCCAAAGCAATGAATAAAGCTATGATGGCGGCTGGTATTATTGGTATTGTCTTTATGATAATACAGGGAGTTGCATCTTTAATAAATTACTTTAGAGACTTAGATGAAACTGCTAAAAGACTTAGAGAAGAAACAAAAGAAACTACAGAAGAATTTTCACAGTTAAATAAAGAACTAACTAAAATGGCAGAGGTTAGGAATACTCCTGGACTGCTAGGTATTACACAAATGGTGGAGCAAACTGGTAATGCTCTTGGTAGTACTGATATACAAAAAAGACTTGCACAATATAATAAAGAAGTTGCAAAAGGTGCAAAAAAGAATAGCGACTTTATGAAAGAAGCTAGAAAAATGGGAAATAGTATAGAAGCTCTTGCTCCTGAGTTAGCACCACTAAATGCTGCTCTACAAGAAGGAATACCTCTTACTCAAGCACAAATAAATGGATTTATACAATTAGCAAACTCCTATCAAAACGCTGCTGGAGCTTCAAAAAGATTTGCTCAAAACCAAGAAACACTAAATAAATCACTTGATAAACAAATACGTAAATTTAAACAACTTCCTTTCCAAGATTTAAAAACAGCTTTTTCAGCTAGTATCCAAGATTTACAAGCAGATTTAGGTTTATTATATGATAAAGAAGGTAATGAAACAGGTTTTGACCAATTCGGAATGAAAGGACAACTTGAAGCAGACCGAGAGAGAAGAAAGGGACAACAAGATGCACTGAGAAGAAGAAGTAAAGGTACTGTAGATAGTGTAGCGAAAAAAGGCGGACGAGCAGGAAGAAACCAAGATAGAACAGTAATGTCAATGTTAGATGCTAGTGGTCAGTTCCTAAGCGAAGCAGCAATGGTAGCAAAAATAACAGCTGCAGGCTTTGAAGAGGGTAGCAACGAATACGAAAGAATGATAACGCAGTATCAAGAAGAGAAAAAGCTACGAGAAGAGATTGCTGCACTTGAAAAAATGACAGAACAAGATGAAGCAGCCATTGCATACAAAGAAGAAATACTAAGACAACAATTAGCATTACAAGATCAAGTAAATAACTTACAAACTGCTGGGCTAGCTCAAGTTAGAACCGAATTAGAGAGGAAACAAGAATTATCAAGAATAAAAGCAGAAGAAGTTGGAGTAGATAAAACAAGACTAGGAATAGTACAAGAAAGGCTTCTTCTTGACAGTAAAGAAGAAAAATTAGCAGTAGATAAACTAGCCGCTGAACTCGCTGTTAGCTCTATTTTAGAAAAGCAGAGAGGCATGATGATGGATTCTGAAGAAAATCTTAAAAAGATAGGACTAACAAGAGACCAACTAGCAGAAAAAGACATTACCGAAATAGAAGCATTGATGGTAAAAGCCGGAATAACTTCAGATGAGCTAACTGCAGCTAAAGACGCAACAGATAATGCCGCTTTACAGGAAGAGATACTTAAAAATCAAAACAAGATTCTTAGAGAAAAATTAGATATTCAATATAAGTTGGCAGAACTTGCACCTAAAATGGAAATCTTAAAGCAAGAGGAGAAAAACCTAAAGATGGCTCATACTCTTGCATTGCTACAAGAAAAAGCAGATAAAGCCACAGGCGGAGGACAGTTCGCAGGAATGTCTCAATATGGAGCAGGCGGAATAGTTGCTCAAATGAGAACTAATGCTCAAAACAGGCATGGTCAAAATATTACAGGACTTCAAAGTCAAAAAACAAACTTAACTTCACAAATAGGAGCACTAGGTGCCGACACAACTGCAGCTAACTTTAATGCAGGCACAGGAACTTTTGTAGGAAACTTAAGTGAAACTCAGAAAAAATATAATGAATTAAAACTACAACAACTTGCAATCGAACAACAAATAAGTGTAGAAACTCTCAAACAACAAATGTTAAAAGATATAGAGTCTGGTGCTGCAGCGATGCAAGAGGTTAAAGTACAGAAAGAAGGATTAGAGATAGCGAGAGAGCATGTAGGCTCTATAAATCCTGCTTCAGCAGCTTATCACGCCTTTGTAGCACAAAAGAAAAAAGAAGGAGTAGAGTTTGATGAACAGCAACTTGCAATTTTGCAAGACCAGTTTGTTGCAATGGAAAACCTTAAAATAGAAACTGAACTTATGAATGGAGTGCAAGATGTACTAAAAACTGGATTCCAAGATATGTTCGTTGCTATGATAGATGGAACAAAGTCATTTAAAGACTCTATGAAAGACCTAACAAGAAATGTGCTTATGCAATTAGCACAGATGTTCTTACAAGCCGCAGCACTAAAAGCTATGATGGCGTTCTTCCCTGGTATGGGAGGAGCTGGAGGTTTCATGGACTTTATGGGACTAGGAAGTGGCGACAGATATGGTGGCGAAAGAACAAAAGGATATGCTCATGGTGGTATAGCAGATGGGCCAGAGTCTGGTTACATGGCAAAACTACACGGTAGAGAAGCAGTTGTACCACTAGGAAATGATAGAAGTATTCCTGTAGATTTAGCAGGTGCTATGGGTAATATTGTAAATGTTACTGTTAATATGAATGGTCAGCAATCTAATACTTCTGTAACTGGAGGAGAAGGTCAAATGCAAGGACTTGGAAGAGCAATCGGTGGATTAGTACAACAGCATTTACAACAAGAAATGAGGCCTGGTGGATTATTAAATCAACAAGGAACTAAGGGTAGAACATAATGGCAATAGGATTAGTACAAAAAAATAATAGTAATATAAGTGGATTCTCCGCACCAGTAGTTTTTGATAGAGGAATTGTACAGACTGCAAAACCAAGAGTATTGAAAGCACAGTTTGGTGATGGGTATGAGATGAGAGTTGTTGATGGTATAAATAATACACCACGTAGTTGGACACTAAATTTTAACAATAGAACAAAAGCAGATATAGATAACTTATATGATTTCTTTAATACTCTAGCCTCTGTAGATACTTGTAAATTGACTGTTCCTTTCGACGGAGGCGAGAGTACTGCAGTTGTAGTTATAGAAGATTACAATAGAACTTTAGCATATGATGAATACTATTCTTTAAGTTGTACAGCACGAGAGGTATTTGAAGCATGACACAACCATATACAGGTACTAATAATGCATTGGTTACTGATTTACAAGGCCAATCTCAAACTAGCGGTTTAATAACTGTTTTTGAAATTATACTACCAGAGAGTGATATTGGTGGGCCTGGTATTGATAAGTTATACTTTCATGATGGGGCAAACGGAACAGCAAATATAACATGGTTTAGTTTACTAGATGAAACAAATTATGGGTCAACTACTTCTGGACACTACGGACAACAAACTTATAGTGCGTTTCCTGTAGAATCAGAAGGTTGGGAAGTTAGAGGTTCTGGCACAGGGTCTTTACCTAGACCTACTGTAAGGTTTGCTAATATCAATCAATTTTGGAGTGCACATTTAAGCGACTATGATGATTTAGTAGGAGCAAAAGTAATACGAAGAAGAACTCTAGAAAAGTATTTATCTACTAATCCTCCTATTGAATTTAATAGAGATTGTTATTACATAGAAAGAAAATCTAGAGAAGATGAACTAATGGTAGAGTTTGAATTAACATCTGCCTTTGATGTACAGGGTATAAAACTACCAAGAAGAAGTGTTATTGCAGCACGCTGTCCTTGGAAATATAAAGATACTGACCAAGGTGGCTGTGACTGGCCTGTTGATAATAGGTATACTATTGATGGCACAGAGCATACACTATACTTTGATAAAGATGACCTTCAAATAACAAGTTATTCTACTTGGGGTAATCAAAGCAGTTCAAGTGTTCGTACTTCAACACTATATGATGATAGAAGTTATAGTGTAGGAGATTTTGTAGAATACTACAGACCAATAGGAGGCTTGATAGCAGCAAGTGCTGTTACTTCAGGGGCTAATGTTACTTATACTGTAGCAAGTGGTCATGGTATAGTTGTAGGAGATTTTGTTATTGCAAAAGGCTTTACTGATGAAGATGCGAACTTCAAAGCAGTTCCTCTTTATGTTAGTGCAAAATCAGCAACTAGTATTACGGTTCAAAATCCAAGTGCGACTATAACATCATCAAGCGGGTTTTTACAAGCAACTAGAGTTACTTTATATAAATGTATAACAGCTCATGAGCTAGGAGAAACCGATGCAGCAGATGACATTATTAGACCAACTAATATATCTTATTGGGAGTTTGGAGATGTTTGTGGTAAAAGATTAACTTCTTGTGCAAAAAGATTTGGACACGAACCTGCTAATGTAGGTGGTACTGGTGTTACAAGTGTCATAGTAGATAAACAAAATAATACAGTAGGTGGTGGAGCAGATTATACTTCAGCTCCTACTGTCGTTTTTAATAACTCAGGAACTAACGGTTCAGGAGCAGCTGCAACAGCAGTTGTAAATGGAGGCAAGGTAATTAGGGTAGATGTGACTACTGCTGGGTCAGGATACACTATTGCTCCTACAGTATCATTTACCGGTGGTGGTGGCTCTGGAGCAACAGCAACAGCACTTATTAACAATAGAGGTACAAGAAATGTGTCTCTACCATTTGGAGGATTCCCGGGAGCAGCGCTTTACTAATGATTGAACCAGTATTAGAAGATGTAAAACAATACGTATACGAGAATATGGATATAGAAGCTTGTGGCTTACTAAACATAGAACGAGGACGAGTGCGTTGGCACCCTTGCCCAAACGTAGCAGAAAATCCAAAACATGATTTTATTATTGACCCTATAGACTATAGAAGAGTTTCAGAAAGAGGTGATGTAGTAGGTGTGGTACATAGTCACCCTGGAGAGTCACCACAGCCAAGTATTTTAGACCGAGCTGCGTGCGATAAATTAGGAATTCCTTGGTATATTTTTGGAGAAAATGACGAATGG
>MDSZ01068575.1_pt1 | contig 13152 bp, 8 predicted proteins | sample 811201 | NCBI WGS metagenome assembly MDSZ01 (sample SAMN05326647, study PRJNA326480) | marine metagenome | isolation source: seawater | place: Indian Ocean: North | collected 2010
ATTATCATTAATATTATATTTTGATGAATTACCTCTTAAAAACCTAACTGCTGCTTTTACATCATGAATTTGAGCAGGAAAAATTGCGTCTGAGCTTGAACGATGATTGATTGAAGCTACAGCAAAACCAGAGCTGAGTAAAGGTTTAATTAAATTTTTCTTTATATAATTCGATGACTTTCCTTTATTTGATTTCCAAGCACTTCCATAAATAGTAATAATAAGAGGATATTTAGTTTTGTTTAAATTAGGTAAGTAAATGTCCATATTGTTGTAAATATTTTCATTTCCTCCATAATTGATATCTTTCCATCTGGCATTAGGAAGATCTTGACTAAATAAAAAACTTGATAAAAAACAAAAAATTAAATATTTTTTAATCATATTTAATGGATTTTAAATATTGTGGTTCATTACTAACACCTAAATAATTATTTGCAGTTGATTTAAGAATTAAACTGTTTTCAGAAAAATCAAAATTATAAGTCATTTTTATTGGTGTCTCGTATAAGTATACGACTACTTCAAGTTCATTATCATTAAGCCATTTTCCTGTTGAAGCAATTATTTGATTTTTTTTATATCTGAGTGATGATTTAGGTAAAATTTGTGATCTACTTATATTAGTGAATGGAAGATGACTACTTATTTGTGTTTTTTTAAATTTTTTAAAATCAAAAGAAATTTTTTCATTTTCAGTTTCAGTTTCAGTTTCAAACATAATTAAGTTATTACCATCATTAAAATCGAAACTTATAGATTTAACACCTTGATCATTTTGATTAATTAAATATTTTTCTTTGAAGCGTTTTTTAACAAGGTCATAATCTGTTTTCTTATTTTGTTCTAAAAGAGTTAGTGATTTAAGTTTTTTAATAAGTAAATCATGAGCTTTAGTGTTTTTAACCAATGCACTATCTTTAACATTAGGTATTAGAATATCCCAAATAATTTGCATCACTAATCCCATATTATTTGTGCCTGATGTAATTGCAATAACCATGTTTTTTTCAGGGATTACCAAACAAAACTGTCCCATAGCACCATCTCCTCTATAAGAGTTATACCTCGATCGCCAAAATTGATAGCCATATCCTTGAGTCCAATCATTTTCTGGGTTACTTCCATTTGAAACTTGCTTTGAAGTTGCTTTATTAACCCAATTTTCATCCAAGATTTCATGACCATTTAACTTTCCATTGTTCAAGTAAAGTTGACCAAACTTAGCGATATCTTCGGTTTTTAAATGCAATCCCCAACCACCGGTATTTATTCCACTTGGGTCAAATTCCCATTCTGGTTTTTGTATACCTAGAGGTTTAAATAACCTAGAATTTAAATAATCAACTAAATTTTTCCCTGTAACCTTTTGTAAAATTGCAGATAACATATAAGTTGCTGGGGTATTGTACATAAAATGAGTACCAGGCATGAATTCAATTTCAGAGTTTAAAAATTTACTAACCCAATCTGATTGATTATTATATATTTTTGGTTCTTTTACATGACCTGTCGACATTGTCAATAAATCAACAATTCTTAACTGATTGAGTTGCCATGAAGCTTCTTCAGGAATTTTTTCTGGAAAAAATGAAATAACTAAGTCATATATTGAAAGTAATTCTTCTTGTACAGCGAAGCCTATTGCAGTAGAAGTAAAACTTTTACTTAAAGACCATAGCTCATGCGGTGAATTTTTATTATAAGGATCCCACCAACCTTCCGCAATGACTTTACCATTTTTTAATATCATTAAGCTGTGAACAGCATCAACTCTCTCTTCAAAATTATTTATCAGTTTTAAAATGGTTTCAGAGGAAACACCTTCATTTTCCGGAATACTTCTTTCTAGTGTAAAGGGGCTTTGAGCAATAGAGTCAAATGAAAATATCCAAAGAAAAAAAACAAATAATCCTCTCATAAATTTTATCTTTGTGTAATTAAATTGGTTCCTTGATTTGTTAGCCATTCATCCAAAAGATTTCTTCCTTTCTCTTTAGCAGAACTGTGATTTGAGTTATTAATTAAATTTTCAGATTCCAGGGGATCATTAATTAAATCAAATAATATTTCATATTTTTTTCCGTATACAACACTTCTAACATATTTATAATTATCAAATCTTACCATCCTGCCAAATTGATTTTGACTGAACAAAACCTTAAAATCATTACTTTCAATTTCTGGATTTATAATTTCATCTTTAAAACTTTTACCATCTAAATTTTCAGGAATATTAATTCCAGCCAGATCTAGTAAAGTAGGCATTATATCAATTGTTCCCACTAAAGATTTTTTATTTACAGTTTTAGGATTTATAATTTTAGGGTATTTAATTATTATTGGAATTTTTGATGACTCCTCATAAAAAGTTGTTTTTGCAATTAATTTATGACTTCCAGCCATCTCACCATGATCTGTGGTAAACAATATAATTGTATTGTCGTCAATTCCTTTTTGTTTAACTGCAGTTAATAATTGACCAATTAATCTATCTGTATTTTCAATTAATAGTTGGTATGTTGAAATGAAACGTTTCCATTCATTTTCATTCAAACCGAATACTTCATAATACATAAAATCCTTGTGGAGGATCATTCCTTTCTCATAGGTTGAATTATGATTTTCAGGAAGGTTTGGGCGATCTTGAAAACGAAGATATGGTTCATCATCATTTCGCGCAAAATGTATCGCATCAGTAAAAGTTGCTCCAGCAACTTTTCCACCTAAAACTCTACAAATATCATGTGGATTAATTAATGATAATGTCATAAAGAAAGGCTTATCATCAACAGAATTGTTTACATAATCAATTGCATCTTGAGTAAAAATTGGATCATACGCAGAACCTTCAGCTAACATACCACCATCTGAGTGAAGCATAGAACCGAATTCTGTAGCACTGGCATACCCATAGCCTCCAGCATGCTCTTTACCAAAATAAGCTATATTATAACCAGCTTGTTTAAAAGATTTTCCAATTGTAGGATAAATACTTGCTTGATCAAGAATTGAGTCCCTGCGCAGATTAAAACCTACGTCATTATTATGTGAATATAAACCTGTAAATAAGCTAGCTCTTGCAGGTGTACATAATGGATAAGTTGAATAAGATTGAGTAAATCTTACACCGCTTGATGCTAAATTATCAATAGAAGGGGTTAATATTCCATTATTATAATTTCCAGATCCATCTGAAACTCTAGTTGACCATTGATCAGAAATTATGAGGATTACATTAGGTGGTTTATCCTCTTGCAATGTAGTCTTACATGCAAAAATTATTGATAAAAAAAATATTACATATATCCATCTGATTGAGATCATAATTTAATTTCTCACAAAACCTTTATAAGACACCCAATCAAAATCAGCATATGAATTTGTTTTACTCCCATTCGAGGTAGCATAAACCCCCATATTAGCACCGGTATACATCATACCTAATAAAATATTATCAGGTGTTTCACCTAATTTTTCATAACTATCCCCCCCATTAGTTGAAAAATGATAAGAATAAATTCCATTTTTAGATAATATCTTAAGTTGAATTACTCCTTCGTAATTATTAAGAACTTTAGATTTAAATGCTTCAACATTAGATCCCTCTATGTTAGAACTAGATAAACTAGGATTACTATCTCTCTTTTCATTTACTGATAACTTGATATAATCTTGTTTTCCAATTTTTTGAACAGTCAAACTCACATAATTTAAATCTTTTTGATAAACACTAATACCAGCTTCTTCTAAATGTTTTTTTGGTTTAAATTTCATTTTCGCCTCGAACTCAAAGTCACTTTCCTTTTGAGTAAATCCTAATACATTATACCTCTGTCCGCTAGAGAAAAACTGAGGTTTTAAATATAATCTTAGATATCCTTTATTTGAAATAAGTGAATATGAATTAGGTAAAGGGACTCTTCTGAAAATCCAATCAGGTGATAATTTATCATTATCAAAGTTTTCATAAAATCCATCATTGTAAAACTGGAATTTATCACTAAATGGTAGTTTATTAATACGTTCTACTTTTCCTGTTTCAGGAGCGGCGACTGGAAATTTTACATACCTTGGTTCCCATTTGGTAGGGCTAACTTGTTCCCAATGAGTAATTTGCTCTTCCCAAATTATTGGAACCATATGGGTTTCTCTACCCATATTTGAATGACCATCACGGTCATTTCTTTTACCAAGGGCAACCATAAACCATCTACCATCTTCTAACTCAACTAAATCTGCATGGCCTGTGCTATGTACCCAATTATATTTTGATAAATGTCTTGATGTAAGGACAGGATTTCTTAGGGATGTAAGGTAAGGTCCGAAAACATCGTCACTGTAAGCCATCATTACGGCATGGTTGTGACCTGTTCCTCCCTCAGCAACCAAAAGATAGTAAATACCATCTTTTTTATATATATGAGGACCTTCTGTATGTTTTTTATCACAAGCTCCTTCCCAAATCGAATAGCGATCACCAACTAATTTCCAATTATCAAGGTCTAATTCCTGAACCCAGATCGCACCTATTCCACTTCTGTTCATGTCCCCTGGTTGGTGAGTACCAACAAAATACACTTTACCATTATCATCAAAAAACAAGTCGGGGTCTATTCCAGGCGCATTTTCTATTAAATGGGGATCTGACCAAGGACCTTTTGGATCTTTTGCTGTAATAATGAAATTAGCATTAGGAAGTTTATTATGCATATTAGTTGTAATAATATAGAAAGTACCATCATTGTAACGAATTGTTGGGGCATGTATTCCGCCATTTTCTTGAACAGTAACTAAATTTACATCACCCGATGCTTGACTTGGGCGATGTAAACCATTTCCAATAAGCTTCCAATTAACTAAATCTTTGCTATGATGAATGGGAAGACCAGGAAAATATTCAAATGATGAATTAACAATATAAAAGTCTTCACCTACCCTGACTATTGAAGGATCCGGGTAACCACCTGGAATTATTGGATTAGTAAAAGTATTTTGAGCAATAGAGTTGTAACAAAAAAATATTACAATAATAAATAGACGCATAATAAATATATTTAAAAAAAAGGGAGAAATAGATAAACTAATTCTCCCAATTTCACTTAAACTTAATTTTAAACTATTCGCATTTAGTTATGAAAATAATATCAGTATCATATCCTGGATTTTTAACCACAACTGAACCGTCGGGGCTAGAAAAATTGACATGTAATTCTGTAATAATATTTCCATCCGGAACACTAAAGTATCCTGGAGGCCACATTGTTGCTGACCATATATTACTTCCACTAAGTGTCATCGGAACTGGATTTCCAGCAATTACAGTTCCATCTGCTAACATAACTTTAGGGTTCATATGAACTTCGTTTGCATCAAATAATGCAGTGTTAGCACCATCCTTTCCTTCTTTAGCATCGAAGTTTATTGTTAGGATATCGTCAAACATATAAGATTCAGGAGATACCGTAGCTGTAAATGTTGGCGCAGGACCTGTTAAGTCAGTTGCTTCAGATCCAGCTCCAGTAATAGCCATACTTTTATAAAAGGTATCCCAATGTCTAGACTCAGCATCTTGAATAGATTGACCCCAAGCATTTTCTTGTTTGAAACCATTTTGATGACTACCAACCCAATATCCAAGTTGAACACCACTATGACCGGTACCTATTTTCAATGTAACAGTTATTGTTCCATCAATACCTGCAGGAGATTTAGCGTCTGGATCACTTCCGACATCAACAGGTTTATCAGATCTAAATGCTACCCACTCAACTTCACCATAATTCTCTCCAATTGGTAAGATATTATTCATATCAGTTGTGTATGAGTTCCCAGATTGTTCACCGTCTAATCCTTTAGATTTATTTCCCCAGAAGGATATATCTTCGGTATCAGGACTCATTGGCCCAGAACCAGGTCTATCAGTAGAGATTTCAAGTGGCGAATCAAATCTAACAGTTGCATTATTAGTTACGTCCCAACTCTTTGGAACTAACATACCAAACCATAAAAATTTATAGTTCTGGTTATTTTGATTTTCAGTAGATAAGTTAACATCAACAGTTATAGTTACAGTATCACCAACTTTAGCTGAAGCAGGTTGTGTAACACCAGTAATATCAAAACAAGATGTAACAAATATGAATATTAATGGAAGAGCTATAAGTCCAGTTAATATTTTTTTGTAATTAATATTTTTCATAATTGTATATTATTTTTTAAAGTGGTACTTATATTTTGTGGCTCCACATCCAAGACTAAATTCTAGTCCTAAAGATGTGTTATTCATCCCATATAGTGGAAAAGATAATGCAACAGGTACAACATCTGTTCCATTTGAGAACTGAATGCTTGTGGGCTTATAATCATCGTCAAATGACCAACTTCCTGAATTAAAATCAGCAACAGTTGTTGTTAGAGTTGGAAAAGGTAGACCAGTTGAACTCAGTGAAAAAGCGCCATCAGAAATGGTTAAGGTCATAGCAGCATCATAGCTACCGCTGAGACTAGTTCCATTCCTTTCTATACTAAACAAGCTCCATTCTCCGTTAATGTCAGCTTTATAGTTAATCAATGCATCTTCCCTAACATCATAGGTACTTGCATCGTCATCACATGCAATAAGAAAAGCAAGTGAAAAAAATGAAAATAAAATTATATTTCTCATAAAATTTAAATTTAAGTTATTTAGTTATAGTTTTTATTATTATAGTTTTTGTTATTATTAATTTTTACCATCCATGTATATCTGAATCTTGATTTGATAAGGGATATACTAGAAGTGTATTGTAAGTAGAAAATGGAATAACTCCATTGCCTCCTTCTGCAACGATATCTTTCTGCAGTCTTCTGGTATTGTAAAATCTATCACCCCACTCAAAGCAAAGCTCAATTGATCTTTCATTGTAAATTATCTCCAACATATCTTCAGTTGACGGAACTCCCGAAATTAAACCCGCAGAGGCTCTATTTCTTAGCATATTTATATCAGCTACATCTGCAGCAGATACAGATCCATTCTTCATTATATTAGATTCAGCTCTAGTTAGGTACATTTCAGCAAGTCTTAGAACTATATAGTCAGACGATACAGAAGGATATTTTTTATCAATATATACAAGCCCATCTGCTTCAGTCATTAAACTACTAAATCTGTTATCGGTAGGGTTAGCATTTCTTAGTTGTGCAATTAAACCGTAAGGATTTAGTGAAGCAACTCCAGTATCTTTATCAGCTTTCATATTAGCATTCATTATGGTTGAAACACCAAAATTATTCTCAGATCTGTTGGTAATAATTGTATATATAGCTTCAGCAGATGCGTTTCCTCTAGAATATATATCAGCAACATTGGCTTCTAAAGAATGAGCACCAGAAGTTATAACTTCATTAGCTCTAGCATAAGCTAAATCATATTCGCCAAGATAGAAATACATTCTAGCAGCCATTGCTGTAGCTGCTTTATGAGTACTAACACCATCAGAGACAGCAAAATGTTTTCTAGCTTCCTCAATGTCATACTTAAATTGAGCAATAAGATCACTTCCAGAAGCTTGTGGCACTCTTGCGTTTGTTCCTAAAACGGTAGTAACTAATGGAACAGATTTTTGAGTAGTTGGGTGAGTGTAAGTCATATGAAACTGAAAATAAATTGCAGCTCTTAAAAAGTGCGCATCACCAAGTACTTTACTTTTTTCACCTGCAGTTCCATACATGCTCTCAACATCAGCATTCAGAACAGTATTAACTTTGTTTAATGTTCTGAAGCCATTTCCATATGAGTTTCCACTAAACATATTTGGAACACCCGTATTAGTCCATTTATAGTAAGGTGCCCAGTTAGCAGAATTCCTAACGGAATAATCTCTCACAAACCCAGATGTTATCATTGGTTGATATGCATAAAACCCTCTCATGTTATCATATGCACCATGAATCAAAGCATTCATCGATGCAATATCTGTTAATTTATCAGCTGATAAACCAATTGATGGATCTTCTTCTAAAAAATCTTCACACGATGTAAATGTCAAAAATAAAACTGACAGAAGAAGTAAAATTTTATTTGTTTTAAATGTATAATTGTTTTTCATTTTTATTATAATTTAATGTTAATACCTAGGTTTACTGATTTTGCTTGAGGAACCTGTTTCCATTTATCCATCAAATTTAGATTTCCTCCTCTTACATAATTTTCTGGATCGTACATCGATCCAGGTGCATTTGTAAATGTTAAGAAGTTAGTAAATTTAGCGAATAAATCTACACTTTTCACCAAACTACTATCTTGAATATTAAACCTGTAGGCAATCGTTAAATCTCTCATTCGTAGATAGTCAATCTCTGCTACATATTCAGATGTTCTTCCCCATATTGTTGGATCAGTTGTTACTTTAGCTACTCTTACTATATCACCAGGGTTTCTCCATCTACCTAGCTGACTTCTAAGTGGAGTTATATTCATTGAACCATAGGCAAACTTTCCTTGAATTTGCTCACCAGAAGCAATATAAGTTTGACCGACAGAAAAATTCCATAGGGTACTAACAGACCAATTTTTATAAGTTAATCTACTGCTAAATCCACCTGTGAAATCAGGATAAGGATTTCCAAAAGGCACTCGATTTGCATTTAAAAAATTGTTTAGAGAGCCAAATTCAGATACTGCCTCAGCAACAGTTAGATGTCTACCATCTAATGCTTGATATATATCCTGACCTGTAGCTGGTTCAACACCAACCCAAATCGGAATAGTTTGAATACCAATAGGCATTCCTATATATATAGAAGTTGTTCCAAATCCAGGAATATTAATACCTTCAGCATTGTCTCCAATATCGATGACCTCATTAGTGTTCCAAGCGTAAGTCAGTTCAGCGTCCCAAGTGAAATCATCTTTGTCAACAAGTGTAACTCCAACCATAGCTTCAATACCTTCATTTTTTATTTCTCCTAAATTGGTTGTTACCTGAGTTAAACCGCTAAGTACAGTTACAGGGTAAGGCAGTAATAAATCTTGTGTTAATTTTTCGTAAACGTCAACATCCAATCTGAACTTACCATCAAACATTTGCATAGATAAACCAATATTTGTTTGTAGTGCTGATTCCCAACCAAGCTCGTCATCACCAATATTTGCTAAAGTGATTCCCGATGCACCATTATAATTCGCTTGAGCATAAGTGGAAGCCCAGGCATAGTTACCAATTTCAGCATTTCCTGAAACACCATAACTAGCTCTTAATTTTAGGTAGTTAACTGTCTCTTTAATACCATCAAAAAATGGTTCTTCACTAATGTTATATCCCAATGAAACAGCAGGGAAAAGACCCCATTTTTGGTTTTTACCAAATACTGATGAACCATCTCTACGAGCAGTTACGGATAATAAATATTTTCCATCAAAATCGTAATTGACTCTTCCTAAAATTGATAAAAAAGTTTTCGCGCTCTCATTGTAATAACTTTCTACCACTGCTGCATCTTGAGGAGTTTTTAAAGTCGAATTTGAAAACCCGGTTCCTCTTATGTTGTTTACTTTAATAGTGTTTTTTGAAGCTTCAACACCTGCTAACACATCCAAACGATGTTTTCCAAATGTATTTCTGTAGTTCAAGAGATTTTTAAAATTCCATGAATTCCTAGAACCAGCCGATGAAAATGCTCTTGCTTCTCCATTACTATCAATGATAGAACTTAAATACGAAGCATCATTATTATTGATACTATTAATACCGTATTCAGTTCTGTAGGATAAACCATCTGCCAATTTATAATTTAAGAACCAATTAGCTAAAAAAGTTCTAGCTTTTGAATTATTTTCCCAGTTATCAAGACTAGCTCTGACACTTCGCAAGGGATTAAAATATGTTCCATCAGCCTTGAAAACAGGGTGTATGGGTAAATTTTGGTTTGATTTTCCAAGTCCATTTTGTACTGGAACTGGACTGCTGTCTGTATAAGTAAAGAATAATCTAGTTCCAATGGTTAGATCATCAGTAATTTTATGCTCAAGGTTTGTTCTTGTAGAAAGTTTTAAATATTCATTTCCAACAAAAATAGATTCCTCATCTAAAAAACTACCACTTATATAAAATTTTGTTCTTTCATCACCACCCGAAGCTGATACATTTGCTCTGTATGAAACACCTTGACGTAATGCTTGATCTTGCCAATCAGTATCTGTTGAAAGAGCTTCAGCTTTAGTCAATCCATCAACTAAAACACCACTATTCTGCCAAAATAATGTAGGATTTTCGCCAGAATTATACCATGCTTCTTGTGCAAGCATTAAATATTCTTCAGCATTTACAAAATCTATTTTTCTTGTTGCTTCAGAAATTCCAGTGTCGATTGAAATATCAATTTTTGTTTCGCCAGAACTACCTGATTTAGTAGTAATTAAAACTACTCCACTTGAACCTCTAGCTCCATATATAGCGGTAGCGGCAGCGTCCTTTAAAATTTCAATTGATTGAATATCGTTTGGGTTAATTGAAGCTAATAAGTTTCCACCACCATCATCTATAAAAAAGCCTGCGTTGGATCTGTCGCTTATAGCTCCGGACTCAAGAATGATTCCATCAATTACAAACAAAGGTTCTGAACTAGCAATTGCTGAGTTTGCACCCCTAATTCTTATTTTTGACTGAGATCCTGACATCCCTGAACCAGTTACAACCTGAACCCCCGCAGCACGACCTTGTATAGCCTGCTCAAAGGACGGTAAAGCTGTATTTTGTAAATCTTCGCTTCTTATTTTTGAAACAGAGCTTGAAAGATTTTTCTGAATAGTTGACCCATAACCAGTTACTATAACCTCGTTAAGTTGAGTCAAAGATTCAACTAATGAAATATTAAGTTGTAGTTGACCAGAAAAAACAATAGTCTGACTATCATAACCTAAATAACTAAACTCAATTTCATCACCATTTGACACGTTTGTAAGAGTGTAATTTCCATCGAAATCTGAAAGAACTCCACTTCCTGTTGTCAAATTTAATACATTAGCTCCAGGTAAGGGTTCACCGTCTGAAGTAATTGTTCCTCTTAGTTCTTGGCTAATTGAGTAAAAACTAATTAGAAATGACATAAAAAACAGTACAGCTGTCTTTAAATTAATTGTTGAATAAATACTTTCTTTCATATTATAAATTTAAAAATGAAAAGGTTGTTGCTTTATTGAATATACAAATATTTTTAATGAATTTTACTAATTTCGTAAAATCGAAACCGTTTTCATAACTATTCCTCAATAAAATACCAAGGTATATGAGAATAAAAAAAAAATAAAAAATTTATTTTACGAAACTGTTTTCGTACTTAAAATTATGTGAGTTTAAAAATTTAAGTAATGTCTTTTGTATAAATCCAGGCTAAATAAAGTGATTTTACACTCATCTTTTAATCTATAAATGATTAAATTTACATATGCTCTCCAGACTTGAAAAAATATTAACTGACAAAGAAGAAATATTTTGTGCTAATACCTATAAACCTCTCCCAGTTGTTTTAAAAAAAGGTAAAGGTGTTTATGTTTGGGATGTACACTCAAAAAAATATTTTGATTTTTTATCCTCATACTCTGCTGTAAATCAAGGACACGGTAACAGGAAAATTCTTAGGTCTTTTATAAGACAAGCCAAAAAATTAGCTCTTACTTCAAGAGCATTTTACAATAGTGAGCTTGGTGATGCACTTGAATATATAACATCAACCTTTGGTTATGACAAAATGCTTCCCATGAATTCTGGCGCTGAAGCAGTAGAAACGGCAATAAAAATTTGTAGAAAATGGGGTTATGAGGTAAAAAAAATCAAAGAAAACAAAGCTAAAATTGTTGTTTGTGATGGAAATTTTCATGGAAGAACTATCAGCTTAATTTCTTTTTCCTCAAGTGAAAAAAGCAAAAAAAATTTTGGACCACTAACTCCGGGTTTTCAAATAATTGAATACAACAACGCCTCTGCACTGGAAAAAATTTTAAAGAAAGATGAAAATATCGCTGGATTCTTAGTAGAACCAATCCAAGGTGAAAATGGAGTTGTGGTTCCAGACGATGGATATCTTAGTGATTGCAAGAAATTATGTGAAAAATACAATGTTCTATTTATCGCCGATGAAATTCAAACTGGAATATGTAGAACTGGAAAACTTTTAGCTTCATGGCATGAAAACATAAAACCAGATCTTGTGATTTTAGGAAAAGCGTTGTCTGGAGGTTTTTATCCTGTTTCTGGTGTTTTAACCTCAAAAGAAATTATGAGTATAATGAAAGTTGGGATGCACGGCTCTACTTTTGGGGGAAGTCCTTTGGCTGGAGCAGTATCAAAAGCTGCAATTAAATACGCTGTTGATTATAATCTGTCGAGTAAGTCTGAAGTTTTAGGTAAGATTTTTAGAGATGCTTTGTGGGAGATTAGCAAAACTAGAAAAATAATTAAAAATGTTAGAGGAAAGGGCCTTCTTAATGCAATTGTTTTGGATTGTGATGTAAATTCTAAAATTCCATGGGAGATATGTCTAAAGTTACAAGAGAACGGATTATTAGCTAAACCTACCCAAGGAAATAAAATAAGATTTGCTCCGCCTCTAATTATTACAAAAAGACAGTTAAAAAATGCTATAAGTATTATTGATGAAAGTTTAAGAGATTTTTAATTTATGAGGTTAAATATTTATGATGAAACAAGTATTCTAAAAACAGTAATACTTGGAAGAGCAGATACAATAGGAAATAAACCAAAATTAAATCAAACTTATGATCCATCTTCATTATTAAATCTTAAAAAAGGAACATATCCGCAAAAATCTGATTTAGTTAAAGAGTTAAAAACATATAAGGCAACTTTAGAAAAAAATAGAATTAAGGTCTTAGAGCTTGATAAGATTTTAAATTGTAATCAAATCTATGCAAGAGATATTGGTTTCGTTATCCAAAGATTTTTTTTTATATCCAACATAATCCCCTTGAGAGGAAGAGAAATTCATGGTCTTAATTCTATACTTTCAGAAATTGATAATTCAAAAATAATTAAACTTCCGAAAGAGGTTCATATTGAAGGTGGTGATGTTATTTTAGATAACGATAAGATATTTATAGGATATTATAATAAATCTGATTATAAAAAACAGAAAACAGCGCGAACCAAT
>MDSZ01167016.1_pt1 | contig 13150 bp, 11 predicted proteins | sample 811201 | NCBI WGS metagenome assembly MDSZ01 (sample SAMN05326647, study PRJNA326480) | marine metagenome | isolation source: seawater | place: Indian Ocean: North | collected 2010
ACATTTAAATTTTTTTCAACTCTTTTCATGGTTAATGGTAAGGTCGCAGCACTCGAGCTTGTAGAAAATGCTAGCATTTGTGCAGGGAAAATAGCACGTAAAAATTTTTTAAGAGATATACCAGTAAACGAATACATAATTATGGGATAAAAAATAAATACCATAAATGATAATCCAATAAGAACAGTTATAGCATAAAATAATAATGGCTTCAATGTTGTAATTATATTATTTGGATCATCTCCCGCTAGATCTACAATTAATCCCGCTAGAAGAGCGAAAACTCCAATAGGAGCATATTCCATAATAATTTCTACAATCTTTATTATTATTTCATTTAACCCGTCAAATGCTTTTTTTATAGATTCAGACTTTTTTGGAGAAGACAATACTAATGAAACACCGAATAAAACTGAAAAAAATATGATTTGTAGCATGTTTCTATTATCACTTGCTGCATTAAAGAAATTATCAGGAACAACATCTACCATCATTTGAAGTGGTCCTGAATCTTTAACATCCTCTGCACTTGAAATTTTCATATTAGCATCTGAAGCATATTTTTCTTTTAACTCAATTGTTTTTTCTTCTGGAAAGTATTCACCAGGCTCTAATAGGTTAGCTAGTATTAATGCTACAGTAATTGCAGTTATTGTTGTAAGAATATATATACTAAATGTTTTTCCTCCAATTCTTGAAAGTTTAGAAGTATCTCTAAGATTAGAGATTCCAGAAACTAAAGAAACAAAAATTAAAGGGACGGCTACAAGCTTTAACATTTTAACAAAAATTGTTCCAAATGGCATAATCCAATCGGTAATAACATTTCCTATACCTCCAAAAACAGACACTATTCCAAGTACAAGCCCCAGAACTAAACCTAAGATAATTTTATTATGTAACGGCATTAATTATATTTTACTTTGTAAATATAAGTCAACTAAAACATTTGCAGCCATCGATTCAACAATAGGTACTGCCCTAGGAACAACACATGGGTCGTGTCTTCCCTTTCCTTTAATGGTAATTTTTTTATTTTCATCATTAATACTTTTTTGATCTTTCATTATTGTAGACACAGGCTTAAAAGCCACATTGAAGTAGATGTCTTGACCATTACTGATCCCTCCTTGGATACCACCTGAATAGTTACTTTTTGTAAATATCTTATTTTTTTTAACTTCAAACTCATCATTATGTTCAGAGCCAAACATTTCAACACCCTTAAATCCACTTCCATATTCAAACCCTTTAACAGCATTTATTGATAGCATAGCTCTACCTAGTTCAGCATGTAATTTTCCAAATATAGGTTCTCCAATCCCAACTGGGCAACCTTCAATTACACATGTTATTACACCCCCAATAGTATCAAGGTTTTTTCTTGCGTCATCTATTATTTCAATGAATTTTTTTGAGTATTCAATATCTGGACACCTAACAATATTATTTTCTATTTTATTTAAGTCAAGTAATTTATAATTTTTTTTAAGTTTCAGTGACCCAACTTGTGATACATAAGCTGAAATTTTAATTTTAGTTTTTGATAAAATTTGTTTAGCAATAGATCCGGCCGCAACCCAGTTTGCAGTTTCTCTAGCAGAACTCCTACCTCCTCCCCTATAATCCCTAGTCCCATATTTCTTATGGTAAGTATAGTCTGCATGGGATGGCCTAAATGATGTTGATATATGATTATAGTCACTACTTTTTTGATCTTTATTATTAATTAATAAACTGATTGGAGCACCAGTTGATTTACCATTAAAGAGTCCTGAAAGAACCTGTACTTTATCATCCTCTTTTCTTTGGGTTGTAATTTTAGATTGACCTGGTTTTCTTCTCTCAAGATCTTTCTGGATAATTTCTTCATTAATGTTTATACCTGCAGGACATCCATCAATTATTACTCCAATTGCTTTGCCGTGGGATTCGCCAAATGTCGATATCTTAAAAACTTTACCAAACGAATTACTCATTTTCTACTAAAAATCAAATAAAGAGATGTAACAACTATTAAAGTTAAAATAATAAAATTTAGAAAAATACTAATATTAATCTGTTTTTTTAATGATTTTAAATTGTTAGGTTTTGATTTAATTAATTCAATTATGCTACTTATTTCTGAGTTATTTTTATTAACTCCATCTTTTATTTCACCAGTTACTAATAATTTCATATTTGTTTTAAGTGTATCATAATTTTTTTTATTTGAATTGAAGTATATCCAGTAAATATTATCTGATAGGTTATAATCTCCAGGTATATTTGGGATAGCATAATAACTGAATTTTTTTGAACCAAAAACTTTACTTTTTTCTCTATTTATAACTTGTTGTGAATTAGGTGAGTAAAAGTCAAAAGAGTTGTTATTTATTTCTGGTTCTTTTATTGAGGATATATTTCCTTCACCAACAATCTCAAAATCATAATTAAATCCTTCCCCAGTTTTAAATTCTTGTTTATTTATTTTTTCTCTTAGTTTAAAGTTTCCAACAACAACCTTATCTTTTAACGGATGATCTGGTAGGTCTATTACGTTTACTTCTACCGGTTTAGAATTGAATTTTTCGTAGTCCTCCATTTTGTTTCTCCCAAAAAATGAAGGTCTTTTTGAAACTTTATACTTTATTAACTCTAGTTCTAATTTTGGGAAATATATGTTTTCATTATTAAAAGGGTAATATGTTGCTTCAAAAATTTTATATTGATTATATCTTTTATTATTAATTACTACAGGTATGCTATTAATATTTTCAATGTTAAAGTTTTCCTCCCAACAATTTGACGGTTTAATTTTTTTTATGATTTCTGTTAGCTGTCTGCCTAACTCATAAAACCTCATGTCAGCTACATTACTTTCACTAACAAAGAATGATAGGGTAGTATTAAATGCTTCTCCAACATAAACACTTTTTTTATCTGTATTTAAGCTTAAAAACGCATCTGCTTCGACCTCATAAAACTCATTATTATTTCTATCAAAAAAATTATCAAAAGGGTCATCAAATGGATCAAAAAAATTATTAAAAGGAGATTGTTTTGGTTCATCGTAAGAATCATCAACTTCTATAGCAGTACCATTTACAAAAATATTTTTATTATTTACTTTAATATTGAAATCAGGAATATTAAAAACACCAGTTTCTTTTGCTATGTAGTTTTGTATTATACTTTGGGAGGAAGATCTTTTTCCATTAATAAAATTAGTTGAGCTTGATGATGATATACCGGTTTTTGAGAATCCATCTATTTCTGGAAACTCTCCGTAAGATTTAATTTGTTCATTCTCAATATGTAAACTTATCTTTAATTGACCTCCTACAGAAACTTTTTTTGGATTAATGCTAACAGTAATCTCCTGAGAACTAGTATCATAAAAGTGGAATAATATTATGATATGGAAGAAAAACAATAGCCTTTTTTTCATGAACAAATTTAATTACTCAATAAATTTTTAAGCATTTATTTTAAATTAAAAAGTGTTAAATTATGAGACCGCTCTGATATTTCTTTTTAATCCTTTATACTTTGTTCTTTTTATAGCAGATCCCTCAAATATCCTGTCAAATGTTTCCTCCGTTAATTCTACCCAATCTTTTTTTCTAAGCTTTCTAAGATTTTTTTTTGGTAAAAATTCTATTTCCTCATGTGGTTTAGAATTTTTATTCCATGGGCACACGTCCTGACAGATATCACATCCAAAAATAGAATTATTCATAGAATCATTCAATTCCTCAGGTATATTGTCTTTGTTTTCAATAGTAAGATATGATATGCATTTTTTTGCATTTATCACTTGAGCTTTTGTTATTGCATCAGTTGGGCAAGCATCTATACATCTTGAACAATTCCCACATCTATTTAATACAGGTTCATCATACTCTAATTCTAGATCGCATATTATTTCTGCAAGAAAAAAAAAACTTCCCTGATTTTTATTTATAAGTAAAGAGTTTTTTCCAATCCAACCTAACCCTGATAATTTAGCCCAAGCTCTTTCATGGATTGGTGCAGAGTCAACGAAAACTCTGCCTTCTATATTTCCTATCTTTTCTCTCATTAAAAAAAATAATTTTTTAAGTTTTTTCTTAAGCACTTTGTGATAATCTCTTCCATATGCATATTTTGATATGATAAAATTATTATTATCAATTAGTTTTTTTGGAGGAAAATAATTGAAAGCTAATGAGATTACAGATTTTGATCCTGGTACTAATATAGTTGGATTAAGTCTTTTGTCTATATTCTTCTCAAGATATGACATAGATCCTTGATATCCATTAGAAAGCCATTTCTCAAAATTTTTTGCTTCCTCTGATAAAAATCTCGCTTTTGATATACCACAGCCAGAAAACCCAAGTTTTTTTGCTTCTTTTTTAATAAATTCTGTGTTTTTTTGGATCATTCGAACATTGAATTTTGATATCCTCTATCTGGCTTTAATCCAAGATGTTCATATCCAGATATTGTTGCAACTCTTCCTTTTTGTGTTCTTTTAATATATCCTTCTTGAACTAGAAAGGGTTCATAGACCTCTTCAATTGTATTTGCTTCTTCTCCACATGCTGTTGCAATAGTTTTTATTCCAACAGGCCCACCATTAAACTTTCTTATAATAGCATTTATAATTTTGTTATCCATTTCGTCAAGTCCCTTTTTATCAATTCCTAACGCATCAAGCCCTTTAATTGTTATTTTATGAGTTATTTTTCCTTCACCATCAACTTGGGCAAAATCCCTTACCCTACGAAGAAGGTTATTTAATATTCTTGGAGTTCCCCTACTTCTTGAAGCAATTTCTTTTACCGCCTCACTTTCAATTGGTATATCTAAAATTTTTGCTGATCTATTCACGATTTTATTTAAAATCTTTTTATCGTAATATTCGAGTCTAAAATTTATTGAAAACCTTGATCTTAATGGTGCAGAAAGCAAACCAGATCTTGTTGTAGCACCTATTAAAGTAAATGGATTTAATTTAATTTGAACAGATCTTGCACTTGGGCCCGAGTCTATCATCAAGTCAATTTTGAAATCCTCCATTGCTGAGTAGAGATATTCTTCTATAACTTTATTGAGCCTGTGTATTTCATCTATGAATAATACATCTCCCTCCTCTAAATTTGTTAATAATCCAGCTAAATCACCTGCCTTTTCTAGAACGGGGCCTGAGGTAACTTTTAAATTTGAAGAGAGTTCATTTGAAATAATATTAGATAGTGTTGTCTTTCCTAATCCAGGGGGGCCGTGTAATATTACATGATCAAGAGGTTCAGATCTTTTCTTTGCAGCTTTTACAAAAACTTTTATATTATTTATTATTTGATCTTGACCATAAAAATCCTTAAATGATTTTGGTCTTAAAATATTTTCAAATTCTTTATCTTTAGAAATTGATTTATTATCTAGATTTAAGTAGTCTTCTCTCATTCTATATGATGCTAATTTAAATATTTTTTATGCGCCGGTCTGTAATGTTTTTAATTTTTGTTTTAGTAGTCATTTTATTTTTACCTGACGGTAAAAATAAAAATCAAATTGAGATTAGTGGTTATACTATGGGTTCAATCCCTTATTCATTAAAATACATTGAAGATGATAGCATAATTGGAAAGAAGTCTATTGATTCTTTACTAATTAATTTTAATAATATTTTTTCTACATACATTAGAGACTCAGAAATTTCTAAATTAAATAATTCTGATGAGAAAGTAATTCAAATCAGTCCTAGTTTCTATAAAATGCTTTATGAAAGTCGAAAAATATTTAATGTTTCAGGCGGTGCATATGATCCAACTATTGGTCCAGTTGTAAATGCATGGGGGTTTGGCCCTGATAAAAGTAAAAATATTCCATCAAAAAATAAAATAGATAGCCTTCTTAGTTTTGTTGGTTTTGATAATTTAGAATTTGATAATTTTTCATTTAAGAAACCTAATAGTGGATATTATCTTGATTTTAGTTCTATTGCTAAAGGATATGCCGTGGACATCATATCTGATTTTTTAAATAGTAATGATTTAAAAAATTATTTTATAGAAATTGGAGGCGAAGTAAAAGCAGCAGGGTATAAATCAAACGGAGATCCTTGGGTAGTTGGAATTAATTCACCCTTTAATGATAGTAAGCTTCATGCCTTATCATTTTTAACAAATAAGTCTTTGGCAACATCGGGTAATTATCGAAATTTTTATAAGTCTGGAGATAGTATTATTTTTCATACTATTGACCCAAGAACTGGATATCCTTCAGAATCCAATATGATTAGCGCTTCAGTATTTTCTTCTAGTTGTTTTACTGCAGATGCATACGCAACGGCCTTCATGGTTCTAGGTTTTGAAAGATCAAAACAAATTTTAGAAATGAATGATGAGATTGATGGTTTATTAATTTATTCTAATAAAAAAGAAGGAATAAAAAATTATGTTTCTCCCGGAATTTTAAATTCTGTCGATTTTGTGGAGTAAGTATTCACTATTATTTACTCCTTAATCATATCTAAATTTTCTGATTTATTTTTATTCTTGTAAGAAACATATCAGATGTCATATATAAATATTTAAACTCATCATCAAAAGCACAATTTGCAGTTCTTACCTCTGTTTTAATTGTACCTATATGCTCACCATTTTCTTTTATTACAAGTACCCCGCCAGGTCCAGTAGCAAAAACATACCCTGATGGATGAACCTTTAAGCCATCAAACAATCCAATATTTTTTTTTGCTAACTCTTTACCGTCAAAAAATACCATAGGATTTTTAACTCCCCCCTCGTATAATTCATATTTCATAATTATAGGGTTATTATTATCAGAATTAGCTACGTATAAAATTTTTTCATCGTTCGATATGCTTATACCATTAGGTCTTGTAAGATTTTTTATAAGAACTTTTAGATTTCCATTTGGGGATAGCTTATAAACTCCGTTAAATTGAATTTCTTTTAATTCATCATTATCCCCATCAAGGAGACCGTAAGGAGGATCTGTAAAAAATAGATTTCCTTGTGAGTCATAAACTAGATCATTTGGGCTATTAAATAATTTATTGTTGTAAGAGGTAATAAGGCTGGATATTTTTTTGATATTTAATTTTTCCATTTTAGCAATCATCCTGTCACCATGCATGCAAATAATTAAATTGCCCTCAGAATCAATTGTTAAACCATTTGTTCCCGCTTTTTTAAGGTTTGGTACTTTTCCACTGTAGCCGATTGGTTTAGAAAAAACACTTAGCCCATTTTTTTCATTCCATTTATATATTACTTTGTTTGGGACATCTGAAAATAAAATAGAGTTTAATGATTTAGACCATACTGGTCCTTCAGACCAGTCAAATCCTTCTGCAAGAATTTCTATTTTTGTATCTAATTCAATTAATTTATTTATTTCAGGGGATAATCTTTCTATGTATCCTATATGTTTTTCTTGATTATTGTAAATAGAAAAAAAAATTAGAAGTATTAAATTAAGTAACATTAATTAAGGATGTAATAAAATGATTTTGAGATAATAAGCAATCAACTTCCACACATCTCACAATCATCCTGATTATCGATAGAACATTGCATAGCAGCCTGATCTTCTTCTTTAGTCTTAGACTTCTCATCTTTAACTATAGTGAATTTTATTGCATCAGCTGCAGCTTTTGTTCTGAGATAATAGAGACCAGTTTTTAGCCCTTTTTTCCAAGCATGAAAGTGCATTGATGTAAGCTTCCCAAAGTTTGCATCTTGCATATGAATATTCATACTTTGACTTTGGCATATGAATGCGCCTCTATCTGCTGCCATATCAATTATGCTTTTCTGTGAGACTTCCCAAACGGTCCTATATAAAAGCTTAATATCATCAGGAATTTCTTCAATTCCTTGTATCGATCCATTAGCCTCCATTAGTCTATTTTTCATTGACTCATTCCAAAGGTTTAATTTTATTAAATCTTTTAGTAGATGTTTATTAACAACAATAAATTCTCCGGAAAGCACTCTTCTTGTATAAATGTTTGATGTGTAAGGCTCGAAACATTCATTATTTCCAAGAATTTGTGAGGTAGAAGCAGTTGGCATTGGTGCAAGTAATAGAGAATTTCTTACTCCGTATTTTTTTACTTCTCTTTTTAATTTAGTCCAATCCCACCGTTTTGAGCTAGGAGTAACTCCCCACATATCAAATTGGAAGATTCCTTTAGAAACTGGAGAACCCTCGTAGGTTTTATATGTACCCTCTTTTTTTGCAATTTCCATTGAGGCTTCCATTGCACCAAAGTATATCGTTTCAAAAATATCTTCGTTTAATTTTTTTGCTTCAGGAGAATCAAAAGCCTGCCTCATTAAAATAAAAGTATCAGCAAGTCCTTGGACGCCTATTCCTATTGGTCTATGTCTCATGTTCGAGTTTCTTGCCTCCTCCACGGGATAATAGTTTACATCTATCACCTTGTTCAAGTTCTTTGTAATAACTTTTGTTATTTCATATAACTTCTTATGATCATAAGTCATATCGTCTTTAACAAACTTATTTAATGCTATGGATGCCAAATTACATACAGCAACTTCATCAGGTGATGTATACTCAACTATTTCAGTGCATAAATTCGACGACTTTATTGTCCCTAAATTCTTTTGATTAGATTTTATATTACAGGCATCTTTGTAAAGAATATACGGATTTCCAGTTTCAATTTGAGATTCTAATATTTCGAACCATAGATCTTGCGCTTTGACTGTTTTTCTTGCTCTTCCTTCTTTCTCAAACTTTTCATATAGTTTTTCAAATTCTTCGCCGTATGTCTCGTGTAAGTCTTTGGCTTCGTCAGGTGAAAATAAGGACCAGTCACTATTGGACTCGACTCTTTTCATAAATAGATCTGGTATCCACATTGCATAAAAAAGATCTCTTGCTCTGAGTTCTTCTTTTCCATGATTTTTCTTTAGTTGTAAAAATTCAAAAATATCTGAGTGCCATGGTTCTAAATAAATAGCAAAACTTCCCTTTCTTTTCCCGCCACCTTGATCAACATATCTTGCTGTCATGTCAAAGTTTCTGAGCATAGGTATGATACCGTTCGAAACACCATTAGTTCCTTTGATGTAAGAGCCAGTCGCTCTGACATTGTGAATACTTAAACCAATTCCTCCAGCGGACTGTGATATTTTTGCACATTGTTTAAGGGTATCATAAATACCATCTATACTATCTTCTTTCATAGTTAAGAGAAAGCAAGATGATAGTTGAGGTTTTGGAGTACCAGCATTAAATAAAGTTGGAGTTGCGTGTGTGAACCATTTTTCAGATAGTAAATTATAAGTTTCGAGAACACTGTCAAGGTCGTCCATATGAATCCCAATCGCTACTCTCATTAACATGTGTTGAGGTCTTTCAACAACCTTTCCATCGAGTTTTAACAGATAAGATTTTTCCAAAGTTTTAAACCCAAAATAATCATAACTAAAATCTCTGTCATAAATAATTGATGAATCTAGAAGAGCTGCATTTTTATTTATTACTCCGTAAACTTCTTTGGATAGTAATGATGCATTCTCACCAGTTTTAGGATTAACATATGTGTATAGCCTCTTCATTGTACTTGAAAAAGATTTACTTGTAGTTTTGTGTAAATTTGATACTGCGATCCTTGCGGCAAGTGTCGCAAAATCTGGATGTTTTGTTGTTAGTGTTGCTGCTGTTTCTGAAGCAAGTTCATCTAATTCTTGAGTAGAGACACCATCATATAAACCGTCAATAACTTTTTTAGCTATTTCAATAGTTTTAACAAACTCTGTGTTTAAACCATAGCTAAGTTTTTCTATCCTAGCTGTAATCTTATCAAACTTAACTGATTCTTTCCTACCGTCTCTCTTTATAACTAGCATAATATAATATTAGAAATCTTCCTCTAATGAAAATTTTGGTTTATTTTCTTCTTCATCCTTCTTTAAAACCCCAGCTTTCTGATATTCAGCAACTCGCTTTTCAAAGAAATTTGTTTTTCCTTGTAAGGATATCATATCCATAAAATCAAATGGATTTGAAGAATTATAAATTCTAGAGCATCCCAGCTCTACCAAAAGTCTATCAGCAACAAACTCAATATACTGACACATAAGATCTGCATTCATACCTATGAGTTTTACTGGCAGGGCATCTGTCACAAATTCTTTTTCCAAATTAACCGCATCCTCAATTATATCTTTTACAGTTTCTTTTGGTAGTGTATTAACTAAATGCTTTGTATATAAGTGACAAGCAAAGTCACAGTGAAGACCCTCATCTCTAGATATTAGTTCATTTGAAAATGTTAAACCTGGCATTAGACCTCTTTTTTTCAACCAGAAAATTGAGCAAAAGCTTCCGGAGAAAAAGATTCCTTCAACGGCTGCAAATGCAATGAGCCTTTCAGCAAAACTACCATTATCAATCCATCTAAGTGCCCAGTCAGCTTTTTTCTTTACACAGTCTAATGTTTCAATTGCATGTAAAAGTTGATCTTTTTCTTTACTGTCGTCAACATATGTATCAATTAGGAGAGAATAGGTTTCAGAATGAATGTTTTCAATGGCTATTTGGAAGCCATAGAAAAACTTTGCTTCTGTATATTGTACATCTGAAACAAAATGTTCTGCTAGATTTTCATTGACAATACCATCACTTGCTGCAAAAAAGGCAAGTACATGTTTTATAAAATGTCTCTCTCCATCATTTAGATTTTCCCAATCTTTTAGATCTTGACTTAAATCAATTTCTTCAGCTGTCCAAAAACTTGCTTCAGCTTTTTTATAAAATTGCCATATATCATCATGTTCAATAGGAAAAAGGACGAATCTATCTGCGTTTTCCTGTAATAATGGCTCAGGTTTTTGTTGTATTTTTGACATAATATTTTTTAATTATCTTGTTAAACAATCTAAAAATAGACAAAAAATATCCTTGTCATTATATTTAAAAATAACATAACGACTAAAACATTTTAGTCAGTAAGCGGTTTATAATCTTTTGTGTTTGGAAGCTATAACCGAAAGTTTTTTGTAAATTTTTGCTTCCGATCTAGGCTATACAAATATTATAAAAAGACTTTAAAATATCAAAACAAATCTTAAAGGTTTTTCTATTTTTTTTTAAAAAATTTCTATTTTCTTTTTTTGATTTGATTAATAGATATAAAATCATAAATTTGCACACATTTTAAAAACGAAATGATGTACGCAATTGTAGAAATTTCCGGAAAGCAATTTAAAGTTGAAAAAAATAAATTTATATATACTGATAAAATTGAACCCAAGTCGGGAAAAAAAGTAGAGTTTGATAACGTTTTATTTATCAGCGAAAAGGGTAAGGTAAAAATTGGGAAGCCAACGATCAAGGGATCTAAAGTGACAGGTGAAGTTCTTTCACAACTAAAAGATGATAAGGTAATTGTTTTTAAAAAGAAGAGAAGGAAGGGGTATAAGGTCAAAAATGGTCATAGACAAAACTTGACTAAAATTTTAATTAAAGAAATAAAATAAGTTATGGCACACAAGAAAGGAGCAGGTAGTTCGAAAAATGGAAGAGAATCACATAGTAAAAGATTAGGCATCAAAATTTTTGGTGGTCAAAAAATTATTGCTGGTAACATAATTGTTAGACAAAGAGGCACAAAGCATCATCCAGGAAATAATGTAGGTATAGGAAAAGATCATACATTATTTGCTCTCAAAGATGGAATAGTTGAATTTAAAAAGGGAAAAAATAATAGGTCATTCGTTTCTATTATTTAAATTTATTTTTTTCTATTCATCATATAATCAAAGTAATTAATTAATATATCCGGATTAAGATCGTTATCTTTTAAATTTTTTAGAGTCTTTATCCCATCCTCAAAATAACTTTTGATTTTATCTTCAGCTATTTTATCAATTTTATATCTAATCATTAGTTTAGTGATTTCACTGATTTTTTTATTAGGCTCATTTTTGTTTTTAAACCAAAAATTAAGTTTTTCTAAATCAACTTTGTTAGCTTTTTCTTTTAGCTTAATAATCAGGTAAGTTTTCTTATTATTAAGAATATCACCACCAATTTTTTTGCCAAAATTTTTATTTCCAAATACATCAAGGTAATCATCTCTAAGCTGAAACCCAATACCCATATTTTCACCAATTTTATAAAGTTGATTAGAAATATTATTATCACAACCTCCAATAATTCCACCTAGTTCTAGGCTGAATCCGAATAATACAGCTGTTTTAAGCTTAATCATTTCTAGATAATCTTCCTCACTCACAGATTCCTGTTTTTCATAATCCATATCAAACTGTTGTCCCTCACAAACTTTAATAGATATACTATTAAATTTTTTTAGAATAAGACTCATATTATTATCTGATACGTTTTCAAGCATTTTATAGGCAAATATCATTAACAAATCCCCTGACAAAATTCCTGTGTTATTATTCCATTTATTATGAATAGTTTTTTCTCCTCTTCGAATCTCTGCACCATCCATTATATCATCATGAATTAAAGTAAAATTATGGAAGAATTCAATAGCAATTGCTGGATTAACAGCTTCTTCGATATTTTTATTAAATAAACTATATGACATTAAAGTTAGAATTGGCCTTACTCTTTTACTTTTTAGTTCTAATATATATTTGATAGGTTCATATAGCTTTTTAGGTTTGCTTTTTAATTCAATAGTTTTAATTCTTCTATTGATTATTTCATGAAATTTTAATGCAGAATTTTTCATATATATATTCTAAATGTAATTATTGTTTATTCAATTACCAATAATTGATAATCTTTGGATAATTGCTATTGATGTATGAAATAAAAATTCATTCAAATTAATTATTTCATGCAATTTCTAAATCTATAGTTCTTTTTTCTATATCGGTATCTATTACTTTAACAGATATTATCATTCCTAGTCTGTAATTCTTATTATAATTATTCCCTACGATTTGAACCTTTTTATGATCGAAAGAATATTCATCATCTTTTAAAGATGAAATTTTAATAAGCCCTTCACATTTTGTTTTTATTATTTCAGCATAAATTCCCCATTCGGTCACCCCAGTTATAGATGCCTCAAAAACATCACCCTTGAAGCCAGTCATGTATTCAGTTTGTTTAAACTTTATTGATTCTCTTTCAGCTTGTG
>MDSZ01100498.1_pt1 | contig 13149 bp, 13 predicted proteins | sample 811201 | NCBI WGS metagenome assembly MDSZ01 (sample SAMN05326647, study PRJNA326480) | marine metagenome | isolation source: seawater | place: Indian Ocean: North | collected 2010
ACATCAGAGTCTTTAGATGCATATATTGCTACTCCTAATTTTGCAGAATTTTTAAATGAAAATTTTTTGTGTAACAAATAAGCAAAAATAAAAACAGCTGCAGATATAATCAACCTCTCAATTTCATAATTATAAAAAAAATCTAATTTGAAATTAGTAAAATTGCTTATAAAAAATTGTAATGAGACTGAAAATATAGAAATTAAAAAATAGTAAATTAAAGCTTTGGTAAGTAAGTTTTTTTTAATAAAAAAATTTAATTTTATATTCAAAAAAAAAGCAATAAATATACCAATAAAAATACCTAAAATAGCGCTTGGAAGCTCACCTACATTATTATTAATTAAAAAACTTCTTATTACTAGTTCACAAATAATAGAAAAAAAACCAATTAATGTATAAATTATGATATGTCTGAATTTATAAAAAATAAATGTTAGTTCTTTCAACAAATATGAACTAATCATTATTGACCATAATATCTTTTTGGACCGTGTTTTCTGAAGAAATGTTTAAGTATCTGGTCTTTACTTATTTTACCTTTTTTTCCTAACACAGTTGTGTACAAAGCAATTTTTGCTACAAATTCCATTAATTCCAAATTTTTTAAGGCATCCTCACAAGAAGATCCCCAAGAGAAGGCTCCATGAAACCTAGATAGAACTCCAGGACATGTATCTGGATTATACTTTTTTTTACTCAATATTTCTATAATTGATAGACCTGTATTTAATTCATAATTTTTTTTTATTTTATTTCTTTTTAACTCTTCTGTAATTGGTATATCACCTTTCCAATAATCTGCATGTGTGGTTCCTAAAATTGGTATTTTTTTTCCAGCTTGAGCCCATGCTGTTAAAAATGTTGTATGAGAATGAGCTATCCCTTTTATATTAGGATATTTTTTATATAATATTCTATGGGTTTCAGTATCAGAAGATGGTTTTAATTTACTTTTAACACTTTTTCCATTAGCCACATTAACTACAGTCATATCTTTACTTTTAATTTTTTTCAAATTTACACCTGATGGTTTAATAACAAAGAAATCTTTATTTATTCTTTGGCTCACATTCCCAAATGTTTGAATTGATAATTTTTTGGATATTAGAAGCTTATTAAATTTTAAACATTTTGCTTTATGAGTATCAATTTTAAGCTTCATTTTTAAATTAAGTCTATTATCTAAATTTTCCTATGTAATATAAAATTGATTTACCATTATTAATAAATTTTATATACAAATTATTAAACGAATTTTTTTTCTAAACAATAAAAATAGTTGATTTTTTTCAAAATTTATAGATTTTTTGTAATTGAAATAATTACAGTATTTAAAGCACTCTCTGTTTAATTTTTTTAAATCTTAAACTTTTTAATTATATCTTTGAAATAAGGATCATTTTCAAATGATGTAATTTTTTTATAATTTTGAATTAATTCTTTTGAAAACATTTTTCTTTGATCTCTAAAAATTATAATTTTAGGAATAGATACATGAAAGATATTACTATTTTTTAAAACATTGTGTTGTTTTTTTGTTTCAAAATAATACAATACTTTTTTTGCTTTTAGAGATTGTGCCTCTTTTAATTTCTTAATACTCATAATATTTTTGATAAACGAAAAATATTTTTTTTTATTTTTTGGTTCAAGTGATAACCCTAAATTTGAGTAATGAGCTATACCTGCTATAATTGAATATTTGCCCTGACATGCAAATTCCAATCCTATTGATCCCCTAAGTGTTATCACATGGTCACATATAAAACTTAAATTAAAAGAACTTATATTTTTTGGACACATGATTATCTTAGAATTATTAATTTTTTTCACTAGTCGCTCTACAATTCCATTTTCGTTATATACAGCGCTTGATGGGTGTGGTTTTACTAACCATAAAATATTTTTTGTATCAGCCTCTTGATTTACAAATAATAATGTTTCCTTTAAATGAGAATAATAATCAGTAAAAATCATATCAAGACCACTATCATGTGGTGCATCACTAAAAGCATGTGGTGCAATTAAAACTATTTTTCTTATTTTTTCATTTTTTCTAATATTTATTTTATTTAATAATTTATCTCTATTTAAAAAAATTTGAGATTTGTCATTTTTTAAATCTTTAGGTCCTGTTAAATTAAAAACTGTATTAGCTTTAGATCTCTTATTTATAAATTGATTTAAAAATCTAACACTTCTATTTCTGGTATAATTAATAAACTCTTTTGTTTTTACTTTTTTTTGAAGCATTAAATTTTTACCAAATTTGATTCTTTTCTGATCGTGAACAATAAAATAACTAGTTCCTCTTTGACTTAATGATAATTCAATCACTTTTATTTTTTTTATTGCGCCTATTCTAGTCGCGACACCAACATTTGCTGCTTTTCCAGAGGTGCTTGTAAAAATTAATTTTGGTTTAAATTTTTCAAAAAAAATTAAAAAATCATATGTTTTGAAAATTGTAACAAACAAAATTTGTATAAATTTTAAATCAACTTTAGGGTTTAAATATCTATGCTCTAATCTTATAGATTGGTCGTATATCAAGTCTCCCACATAAATATCTTTGATTTTAAAATCATTTATAAATTTTTCAAATCCAAAAAATTTAATTAAAATAACAGCTTTTATTGAGTCAAATGTCGTTTTTATAATTAAATTAAATTTGATTAATAGAAATATAATACTTAAGCCAAAATAATAATTCTTGAAGCCGAAAGTCTTGTAAAAATTTATAATGTCAGAATCTTTTTTTTTCTCTGAAAAAATTAACACATTACTTTTATATTTTTTATTTAATGCTGAAGCTGCTACAGCCAATTGAAATGCATGTGGAAATCTACCTCTGTCAATGACAAAGATATATTTATCAGATTTGTCATATTCTTTATATATTTTTTTGTTAATCTTAAGAAACTTTTTAAAATACTGATTCATAAAAATTTAATTAATTTTTTTTTTCATTTTATGAAAGTTTTTTATTTCATTAATTACATATAATTGTTGTTTTTTTGTTAAATTATAATGAATTGGTAGACTAATCGCCGACTTATAATAACTCATAGAATTTTCAAATTTTTTTATATTAATCTTTTTTGACTTAAAATAAGGATGTATGAAAATAGGAATATAATGAATATTAACCAATATTTTTTTTTTTCTTAGGTGTTTAAATAATTCTAAATGAATATTTTTATCTACTAAAATAATAAATAGATGTTTTGCAGAAAATATATCTTTTTGGATCAATTGAAACTTTATGGGTAATCCTCTTAATTTTTTTTTATATATTGATGAAATGTGACTTCTCTTAATTAAGAATTTATTAATTCTTTTTAATTGACTTATCCCTAGTGCTGCATGCACATCACTCAGTCTGTAATTATATCCTAATTGTTGTTGTTGATATATCCACGGTCCATCAATTTTTCCTTTAAAATCTCTAAAATTTCTTACTATTCCATGTTCTCTGTAAATTTGCATTTTATTTGCCAAAGACTTGTTGTTTGTCAATGCTACGCCTCCCTCGGCTGTCGTTATTGATTTTATTGGGTGAAAACTAAAAACTGTAACATCAGAATATTTACAACTTCCTACTTTAGTTTTTTTATATTTTCCTCCAAGAGCATGTGAGGCGTCCTCGATAATTTTAAAATGATATTTTTTTGATAAATACTTTATTTTCTCCATATCACAAGACTGACCACCTAAATGAGTTGGTATTAATATTTTAGGTAATTTGCCTTTTTTTTTTGCATATATTAGTTTTTTTTCTAAATTCAAAGCGGAAAGATTGAAAGTTTCAAGGTCAATATCTACAAAGTCAACTTTTGCACCGCAGTAAAGTGCACAATTTGCTGATGCTACAAAAGTGATTGGTGTAGTCCATAAAATATCACCTTTTTTTAACCCAAGTGCTAAACATGCAATATGTAAAGCAGACGTAGCACTATTTGCCGACACAGCAAATCTACTATTTGAAAATTTACTTATTTCTTTCTCAAATCGCTTAACGATGGGTCCACTTGTTAAAAAATCTGATTTTAAAACACTAACAACATTTTTAATATCTTTATTGTCAATACTTTGTCTGCCGTAAGGAATTATTTCTTTACTCATAAACTGTTTTTTAAAAAATAAATTGAACTGTACAGTTAATACATTTTTAGTTATATATCTATAACAATTAATGATTATAGCCCTCGTGCCTGCCAGATCTGGAAGCAAAAGAATTAAAGATAAAAATATTTTACGAATAGCTAAAAAACCTTTAATGATAAATTCGCTAGAAATATGTAAAAAAAGTAAAATTTTCGACAAAATACATCTGTCAACAGACTCAAAAAAATATTCAAAAATCGCTAAAAAATTTGGTTATGAGCCAGATTTTTTGAGAAGTCATAAATTTTCAAAAGATAATACACCATTAATCAAAACTCTAAGAGAGGAACTTAAAAATTTCAAAAAATTAGGATATATAGTGAAAGAAGTATGTATTATATCCTCGACATCTCCATTTTTAAAACCAAGTGACATTATAAAAGCTAGAAAACTATTTTTAAAATTTAAAAAAAAATATCCAGTTATTTCCGTATGTAAGTTCCCTGCAAAAATTGAAAGGGGTTTGAAAATGAATAAAAATTTTCTTCAATTTATAGATAAAAAAAATATTACAAAAAAAAATCAAAATTTTACAAATTCTTTTTTTCCAACAGGACATATTGCTTATTATAACGCAGAATATTTATTGAAAAGTAGTAATAATAAATTTAGATATGTACCTTTATTTATGGACAAATTAAAAGCAATTGACATAGATGAACCTGAAGATTTAAAAACTGTGAAAAAGTTAATAAAATTTTTTCATTAATTTTAAGAAAAAATATTTATTTTATTTGATAAATTCATCTTTTTAATTTCATTTACACTTAAAAATTTTTTATTAGTTCCAGAATTGTATTCAAAGTCTAATTCAACATCTTGACCCACTTCATTTAGTTTATTTTTTTTATAATCTTTCTTTGATCTATAAAATTGATTGTTTGGTGTTATCAAATAATAATCCTTAAATTTAAAAACATAAGGGGCATCATCTGTTGAAAACATTATCTCATGTATTTTTTCCCCCGGTCTAATACCAACAATTTTTTGTTTTAAATTTGGAGCCATCGCTTTTGCAAGATCAGTAATTTTTATTGAGGGTATAATAGGTATAAATATTTCTCCTCCAATCATCCTTGAAAAAGATTTCTCGACTAAGTTAATTCCTTGCTCAATATCTATCCAAAATCTAGTCATTGATGTATGTGTGATTGGTAAAAATTTTTGTTTTTTTTTAATGAGTTCTAAAAAAAAAGGTACGACCGATCCTCTTGATCCTACAACATTACCATATCTAACGACTGCAAACTGAGTAATTCCTCCACCAAAATTATTACCAGAAATAAATAGTTTATCTGAAGCAAGCTTTGATGCTCCATATAAATTAATAGGATTTGAGGCTTTATCAGTTGAGAGCGCAATAACTTTTTTCACTTTATTTTTTAGTGCAGCAAGTATTACATTTTCAGCACCATTAATATTTGTTTTGATGCACTCAATAGGATTATATTCTGCAGCTGGGACTTGTTTTAAAGCCGCCGCGTGTATTACATAGTCTACGCCTCTTAAAGCTAATTCTATTCGTTCCTTATCTCTTACATCTCCTAAAAAGAATCTTATACATTTATTTTTTTTCACATCAAAAACTTGTGACATCTCAAATTGTTTCATTTCATCTCTTGAGTAAATGATAATTCTTTTTGGTTTATACTTTTTTAACAAAAGCTTTGTAAAATTCTTTCCAAAAGAGCCTGTACCGCCAGTGATGAGAATACTTTTGTTGTTAAACATTTTTTATTTTTGATTAACCAATATTTTATCTAAAAAATTTATTACGCTGATTTAATTATCATAAAATTTATCTATATTCAAAATTATAAGTCCAACTTATCGATCATTTTTTTTATATAATCCATTTTAGCCTTTGAACTAGTTAAATACCATCCTCCACCTATCACATTCGAATTTTTTGACATTCTCTCAAATTTCATGAATTTTTTATAATCATCTGTTGTGAAAAGTACATGCCTGATCTGTTTAGCTTTATACACTGGCTCTGATAAAGAAAATTTATAATTAAATTTTGATAATATATCAAAAGCAAGTTTTAGTTCTTTTTTTGTGTCATTTTTTTTCTTATTTAAAACTAACTCAATTACCACTTTATTTCTTCCTTTGAGATTGTAAAAGTAAATCCTAAATATATTGCTTTTTTTGGAAAATACTTGAATATAACGATTTTTTAATTTTCTTTCGTTTTCCTTTAAATCAAAGGCATATATTTCTGTTTTAATTATCGGATTATCTAACTTTCCAATTTGCATACAGCTTATCAAAGGAACAGGGTTTGATGCCCAGATAAAATAATCAATCTTAATTTCTTCTTTAGATGATGTTAATACAAATTTTTTATCAATTTTTTTAACAATTATTTTTTTTGATAATTCAATTTTTACTTTTTTACTTTCTAAGTATTTTTGTAAAAACTTGAAAAATAAATCATAACCTTGTTTTGGAATACAAAATTTAGTATTGGATTTTTTAAAATTTGGGACACCAAGTAAAGAGTCTAACAATTTAGACCTTCTTTTTAATTTTAAAATTTTTTTGTCATGATTTTTGAAATGAATTCTACCAAATCCTAATACATGACTACATTCATCATGTAATGATGAAAGTTTATTTTCAAATTTTAAACTCCAAGAAATCAAATTTTTACTTATTGATGAAGGATATTGATTAATTCGTTCTAGCAAATTTTTAATTTTGCTAGGTAAATAATTTTTTTTTGTAAAATTATTTGTACAAACGGGATGAGCAAAATTATCTGATAAATGTTTTTTAATAAATATGTCTGTATAAGACCCATAAAATAAATTTTTAGTACTTACAATATTCTTAAAAAATTTTTCTTTTTTAAGAAGATTAATTAATAGTGAATTTGGATCCAAATAGTTTGGTCCATTTAAATATTTTTTGTTATCAAAAGTTAAATCTTTTGCTACTCCACCTAAATTTTTTTCTTTTTCAAATATTGTAACATTATGACCTTTGTTTCGAAGATATAATGCAGATGCGCAACCAGTTAAGCCGCCACCAATTATTGCAAATGATTTTTTCTTCATTTATTTTATAAAAAAGATTTTTTCATGGCAGTGCCTTTTTTCAAAGATTTTTTTGATTTTTTACCAATAATTGACTCATAAAACTTGGGATGCATTCCTAGACCTGGTCTAATAACTTTTAAATTTGATTTCGTAAATCTATCATTTTTTTTGATATCCTCTGCTACGTATATTGATCTACGATATTTTAAGTATTTTTTTTCTGAACTTGATGGGTTCACATCAATTTTTCCTAAACTATAAAATGCATTTTTGCATTCCCTAACGAGTAATTTAAACTCTTTAGGTTCTAACGAAAAAAAACTATCAATTGCTCCATCTTTTCTATCTAAAGTTAAATGTTTTTCTATAATGCGTGCTCCAAGAGAAATTGCTGCTACAGAAGCACCAATACCTAGAGTGTGATCGGATAAACCAACTTTACATTTATATCTTTTTTTTAAAAAAGGGATCGAAAGAATATTGCTATCATTAGCTGAAGAAGGGTATTCAGTCGTGCATTTTAGAAGAGTTAAATCCTTACAGCCCTTTTTTTTTACAAAAGAAACTAAATCATCTAATTCTTTTAAATTAATCATTCCTGTTGAAATAATTATAGGTTTTTTTGTTTTAATAACTTTTTCAATTAAAGGAAAATGAATATTTTCTGCTGAAGCAATTTTATAAAATGGCACTTTTAATTTTTCTAAGAAATCAACTGCTTCCTCATCAAAAGGACTGCTAAAAAACTTTAGACCCTTTTTCTTTGCTCTTTTAAAAATTCTTTTATGCCACTCCCAAGGAGTTTGAGCAATTTTAAAAACTTCATATAAAGTTTTATTTCTCCATGAGCTGTTTATTTTTTTATCTTTTAATACAAATTCGCCCTTGTTAATATTAAGAGTCATCCCCTCAGGCTTAAAAGTTTGAAGTTTAATTGCATCAGCTCCTGCTTTGGCTGCAGCATCTACTAATTTAAATGCTCTATCCAAAGATTGTTTATGATTACCTGATATTTCTGCAACAATAAAAAGTGATTTTTTCATAATTTATTTAATTAATTTTCTCACAGGTATTTTTGTTTTATAAATATATGTTGTAAACTCATAAGGCATTTTTCTTTTTTTTACTTGATAGTCATGCCTTATAGTTACAAATGGAGACAGCTTAGATTTGCAAAATTTGAATATTTTTTCTGGACTTTCATAATACAAAATTTTGTCCTTATAGTCTACATAAGAGGATAAATTATTAAAAGCTATAGCTTTGTTCGTTTTTTTAAAAAGAGTTATTAATGTTTTTTTTATCCAATTTAAATTATTGTTAAATTTATAGTTAAATGTTCCATTTATAATGACATAGTCAAAATTTTCATTAATTCTACTTTTGAAAATATCTTTTTTTTCAAATTTAGCTTTTTTATATTTTTTTTTTGCTAAATTGATCATTTCACTTGAAATATCATATCCAACATATTTTCCTCGAAAGTTAATTTTTTTTTTTAAAAACTCATAAAGAAAACCTGTTCCACACCCAAAATCTAGAATTTTCGATCTTCTCAAATCCCCAACTTCTAATAAAATTGATAATCTTTTTTCTAAAGTTTCAATATTTTTTTGTCCTACACTTTTTGGAGTATCTTTATATTTAATAATTCTTTCATCATAATAATTAGATATCTCATTAAATATTTTCTCAAAATTATTTTTTTTCATTAATAATATTGATTATTTGTGAAGATCTTTAGCTAATTTAATCAATTTTTTATCTTTATTAACAATTTGTTTAAAAATCTTTTTTGCTTCATTTGGTGAATGTTTAAATGCTAATCTCAAAATATCAATCCAATTTTTATTATTTCTTGATCTAATTTTTTCGATATTGTCAAAAATTTTGTTGTAATCAATTTTTTTTTTTTTCATTATAAATTATTTGTAAATCAAACTTTGTTTATTTTTTTTTAAATTCTTTACTACATCCAATATTAAATCTTCTTGGCCTGCAACTGCTTTTCTTTTTCCCAGTTCAAAAAATACATCTCTCGGATTTACATTATACTTTTCAGAATGTTTTATAACGTGTTTTATAAAACCTGAAAAAACACCAGATAACCCAGATACTACACTTGTTGAGCTGATTGAAGGTATTGATTTTACCAAAAATTTTTCCGCAATATCACCACAATCTAAAATTTTATATAGGTCAACATTTGTCTTTATTCCCAATTTATTTAAAACAGCAATTAAAACTTCTATCTGTGTGTTTCCTGCACCAGCACCGAATCCTCTAGCACACCCATCAATCATTGATGCACCCGAATAAACAGCTTCAACTGAGTTTGCAATTGCAAGTCCAAGGTTGTTATGTGCATGAAAACCAATTGGAAATTCTTTTAATTTTTTCTTTAAAAATGACACTTTCTCTTTAACATCTTTTGGTAAATATGCTCCAGCTGAGTCCATTAGAACAAGACCACCCGCACCATATTCTCTCATCTTTTTTGCTTGATTAAATAAGACATCCTTAGATGCCATGTGGCTCATCATCAAAACACCATACACTTTTTTATTTTTTTTTCTTATATGTTCTATATGTCTCTGGGTAATATCTGCCTCCGTACAATGAGATGCAATCCTGAATACATCAACACCAATGCTTATGGCATTATCAATATCTTTTTTTGTTGCAAATCCAGGGATCACATGAATGCCTAATTTTGTTTTTTTTAAAATTTTTCTACATATCTCCAGCATTTTTGTATCTTTTAAATTTGATAAACCTACTTGAATAGAAGAGGCTCCAATCCCATTACCATGACCAACTTCAACTATATCGATACCTGCACTTTCTGCCGCTTTACAATAAAGAATTAATTGTGATTTGTTTATTTGATGTTTTATTGCATGATTACCATCTCTTAAAGTGGCATCACTTATAATAATTTTTTTCTTAAATTTTTTTTGCATAATATTCTCCAGCAGCTACTGCTGCACAATTGATAATGTCCAGATTACCTGCATAGCTTGGCAAATAGTCTCCTGCTCCAATTGTATTTGTTTTAACAACTAATACATCATCTATTAATGAGGGTTCAACAATTATTTTATGACCTTTTACATATTTTCTCAATTTTAAGATTAAAGTTTTAAGTGATTTTTTAAATTTACTTAACTCTAAATTGGATACTTTCTTTCCTTTAATTTTTGCATATGTGGTTGTTTCCATGTTTATACATGGAATAGCAGGATTTAAATTTAATATAGCTTTACATTTTTTTACTCCTGCAAAATAATTTAGAGCTCTTTGAGTTGAATAAATATATTCATCCAAATTTAGCCTTGTGGATGGACCTGCACTTTTTGATGATATGGTAGATGCAGTCTCAATATAATCTATTCTATTTTTAAAAGTTTTTCCCATCGTATATGCAACTGGTACACTAGATTGAGCTCCACATGAAACCATATTCAATTCTATCGATTTATTACATTCCTCGAGATTTAAGACTGGTATACACATGTATCCATCATTTGTTGGGGTGAGATTAATTATTTTTTTTTTTAATTTTCTAAAAAGATTAAAATTTTTTTTATGAAATTTTGCAGAAGTACAATCGAAAATTAAATCAAAATTTTTAGCATTCTTTACTAAAGCTCTTGCACCTTTATCTGATAAAATAAGATTTCTATATTTTCTTTTATTTTTTCTTTTTTCTTTTTTAAATTTTTTAAGCCCAGGTGATAAAAAACTTCTTCCAGAAAAAAGACTGCATTCGAGATGTTTTGATCTGAAAATTTTTACAAGTAAATCGGTTCCTATATTTCCTGTACCAACAATTGCAACTTTCATCTTTTTCATAAATTATTAATTATTTAAATAATCAAATGAATACATTTTGAACGTAATAAAGTAAATATGTTTTAAAAAATCAACTTATTACTCTACATTTACCTTTATAAATTTCTCAGGCTTCTGGTAAAGTTCAAACATTTCTTTTTTATTCTTAAAATTTAATATTAAGTTACCTAAAATTTGTTGTGCATTTATATATTTTTCAACTTTATCTCCTTTTTTTACAAAGATTTTTGAATAAACTATTCTTTTTTTTAATTTATTTTTAATAAAAATATTTTTAAATTTTCCATTTTTCATTGAATGAATCATAAAACTTGACCACATTCCTTTAATTTTTTTTTGATATAATTTTTTTAATTTGTTACCTATTGATTGTTCTATTGTATATTTTACAAGGTCAACTTTTGTTAAATGTTTTATTAATTCAGGTAATAAACCACCTCCATTTCTAGGAGCTATTTCAAGAAAATACAGATTATCATTATCGTCAAAAATAAAATCAAAATTTAAAGCTCCATTTTTAATTCCCACGAGTTTAAGAAGTTTTTGAGTTTCTTTGTGAACTAACTGAAATTTTTTTTCAGAGTGTTTGCTAGGAAAACTAGGGCCAATGGTGATGATGCCATTTAAATTTTCATTAAAATTTTCGTCGCCCCAACATCTGAAAACTAGCTTGCCATTTATTACAAAACCATCCCCAGCTATTTGATTTCCTTTTCTAATAATTGGTTTTTCTACAATAATTTTTTTTTTCTTAGAAAATTTTAGTGCTGTTTTTATTGCATTATTTATTTGTCCGTAAGTTTTGACTTTTGTTACTCCTTTACTTCCGGATGAGTCAATTGGTTTAATAAATACTGGAAGTTTTATTTTTGTGATAAAAGAATTCAAATTTTTTTTATTCTTAAAAACTCTAAATTTTGGGTAATTAAATTTATTTTTTTTTAAAAAATTTCTAAATAATTCTTTGTTAACTAAAGTATTTACAGCTTTAACCGAGTTACCAGTTAAGTGCATTTTCTCTGATACATAAGCAGCGGTTGGTGCCGAAATATCAGAGACATAAGATACAATTCCATTAATTTTGAGTTTTTGTGAAATCTTGAGTATTTTTGTTTTATTAGTGGTGCTTACTCTATAATTTTCGTCTGAGTATTTAAATCCAGGACTATTCTTATTTTGATCACAACTAATTACATATAAGCCTATTTTTTTTGCGTATTTTATTGCAGGTATTTGGGCTTGAGATGCTCCTAAAAAAAGAATTTTTTTTTTCATATAATCAAACTTTTTTCATTAGAACATATCTTCCAATTCTTAACTTTGAGGAGTCTTTTTTTGAATATGTACTGACATCAAAATGAGACCCAATAAGTTTTAGATTTGTATAATCAAAATTTTTCAATAAACTTTTAAAATTTAAAAATTTCATTGGATTTTTTTTATCAAAATTAATCTTAATCTTTTTATAAGACCTATTTGAAATTTCCCAATCGTCTATTTTCTTATTTTTTTTTTGTATAATATCATTTTGAGTGTATGAGAATAGGAAGAGACTATTTTTATAAAGATGATTATCTACCCATTCAAAAATTTTTTTTTGTGTATTGTTATCTAGATAGCACAAAACATCTATCATTAAAATTAAATGAAATTTTTTTTTTATTTCAGGAAGATTTTTTGTAAAATCATTTATATAAAAATTTTTAAGTTTTAATTTATTTTTTTTTACAAAAAATTTTAATAATCTATCTCTTATCTCTATACCAAATATCTGATGTCCTCTTTTTTTGAACTCTAAAAGATTTTCTCCGTTTCCAAAACCCATATCTAAAATTTTTTTTTTTTTTTTAAAATCGAAATCATTTAATTTTAAAAATCGAAAAATATTTAGGTTTGGACATAACGGATCAGTAGCAACATTTTTATGCTCCCACCAAAGGTTTGTGTATCTTTCTGTTTTATTCATTACAAACAATAAAGAACAATTATATCTATCAAAAAATTTTTTTCAGTGCATAAATCAAGCCAATTGAGCTATTAGTACTGGTCAGCTGCACACATTGCTGTGCTTCCACAC
>MDSZ01118125.1_pt1 | contig 13149 bp, 13 predicted proteins | sample 811201 | NCBI WGS metagenome assembly MDSZ01 (sample SAMN05326647, study PRJNA326480) | marine metagenome | isolation source: seawater | place: Indian Ocean: North | collected 2010
CCTGCCTTCGACAAGGAGGGTTAAGTCGTAACAAGGTATCTGTAGGGGAACCTGCAGATGGATCACCTCCTAAGAAAACTCGGAAACCGGGGGTCGGGGTGGCTTGCCACCCCGTCTCCCACCTTCTCGGAAATACACATCGTAAAACGTCTCCAAATTGAGTTATCCTACGTTTTAAGGCGAAGGTATATACATACTATATCTCGTCACTGGGCACATGCAGCGACTAATCGCTACAACAATGATGCTGTTAATGATGACTGCAGCCCTTGCGGGCTGTGCGGGAGACGATGTCACGCAAGAAGACGTCGACGCTGCCCGCGACGAAGGATACGCGCAGGGTGTTGCTGACACACAACTCGTTAGCACCCTGGACGTGATCAAGGAGCGCGGGTCGCTTCTGTGTGGAGTGAAGACAAGCCAGTTCGGAATGGGCTACGTCGATCCTGTCTCTGGTGAGAGATCAGGTCTTGACGTCGCTTACTGCGAGGCAATCGCAGCTGCAATCGGCGTAACGGTCACCTACGTGGACGCTACCCAGGCTAGCACTCGATTCGAGAAGCTCGCAGATCCTGCACAGATGGACGTTCTGATCCGCACCACGACCTGGACCACCAGCCGTGACGCCGGACTGAACGCTGACTTCGCTGGGATAAACTTCTACGACGGACAAGGAGTCCTAGTTGCAGAGTCCGCCTTCAGTAAGGCCTCTGCCGGTGGATCTGTCGCAGGACTGGACGGAGTGAAGATCTGCGTCGGAACCGGAACGACCACAGAGGGCAACCTACAGGACTACTTCGCTTTGAACAACATTGAGTTCACTCCTGTGAACGTTGAGTTCGAGAGCGAGGCAGTCGAGAAGATCAAGTCCGGCGAGTGCGAGGCATTCACTGGCGACATGTCGGCAGTAGCTGCCCGAAAGTACCTACTAGATGCTGAGGACAACTCCGGCAACTCACTGAGCGCAGGGACCTGGATCGCATCCGAGACCCTATCCAAGGAGCCCCTTGGAGCAGCCACCCGTGACAATGACGACGACTGGAACGACGTAGTCGCATGGGTATGGTACGCCATGGTGACAGCAGAGGAGTACGGTATAACCTCCGCAAACTACGCTGCAATGGCAACAGCCGCAGCAGCAGCTGATGGTAACGCCCAGCACAACACTCTGCTGAACACGGCTACATCCCTTTCCCTCGGAACTGAGGCCAACCCACTCAGTGACACCTGGGTCCAGGATGTACTAGCAGCCGTAGGGAACTACGGAGAGGCGTACGACGACGCATTCTGCGACGGTACCTACGACGGAACCAGTGGCTCTGCCGCTATGACCGGCTGTCTGATCGACAGAGATGGTACCAAGAACGCCCTCGTCTCTGAGGGTGGACTACAGTACGCGCCACCGATCAAGTGATTTCGGTTTTAGAAAGCACTTAGACGGAACGACGAAAACCCCGGGGGGGTTACTCCCCCGGGGCCAAACATAACCATATCATGCAAAGCGCTGAGTGTTACGATGGATACTCAAGGGACAGAGAAAGAGCAAACCCAAGCTCCGGCTGAAACCCTCCCAGAAGCAAGTGAAATATCAGATGGCCAGATTATCGGAATAAGAAAAGAGAGAGACACAGGCGCGAGGACGGAAGAGAAGAAGAAAACCGAGAGAAACACCATCAACGGTTACTTTCAAACATTTTTCAGCCAGGTGATCAGTAACCCAAAGAGGTCTGCTAGGAGAATCCTGGTCTATCTCCCAGTCATATACATCCTCTGGCAGTACCTCTCTTTCTTCATGGGGCTCTCGTTCGAGACGGCCCAGCAGGTCTCCCTGAATGTCCCGATCGGGGGCACGGATAGCCCAGCATACTATCCCATAGGGGACCAAGTTATGATAGTCGGGGGCATATGCCTGACCTCATTTGTCTTAATACAGAATGAGATCTCCCTTCGAACAATTAGGAATGCGCGTGAATACGAGTCTTACATAACGACGGTCTTCGCCTTCATGGGATTCCTATTCTTCCTCTGGTTGGCAGACAACATCTACCTCTCGCCAAGGACGCAGAGGCCTTTCCTGATATTGGGGGGGTCAGTACTGACTGGAATGCTCTTGATTCAGGATGAGATGAAGGACCTCTCACTACTAGTCCTGAAATCATTGCGCAACCCAAAGGATGCCCCTAGGATCTGGGGGGAATCATGGAAGCGCGTAGGGACATCGCTATTCGCGATTCTGGCATTCTTCTTCATATTGATCAACTTAGCTATGGTGGGGTCGTTCTTCCCCATCATATCTAGAGAACAGGACACTACATTCTCATTTCTGCTACTGCTACTCATAATTGGGTGGTCCGCCCAAATCTCCCGGGAATCCGACAAGCCATCCATCGTGTACAAAAGACAATCTTCTCTGGCCTTCCTAATAGCACTCCCTTTCGTCTTATTCTTGACATTCAGGATAATGCTCCTCCTACGCACCGATGCCACATGGGACATAACTTGGGACTTCATGGATGACATTGCAGGTTTCAGCATCACCAACTGGCCCAACCAAGTCAATCTAACCAGGGGAGATAGGTGGGAGTTCCATTGGGCAGGGGTGGTTAACGCTGTCAGAGCAGTATTGATCAGCATCGTCCTATGCACGCTGATAGGAATAGTCGTGGGAGTCATGAGACTCTCCAACCACAAGCTTACGTCCGGGTTCGGAACGGTATACGTCGAGATATTCAGGAACATGCCTCTTGCTTTGCTCCTATTCGGTACTTCGATAACCCTAGGGAACACAATACCGATAATCGAGAAGGAGGTCAACATCGCAGAGGCAATCTGGATAAGCAACCAAGGGATAATCATCCCCAAGCCCGACCCGATAATGCTGACGGTAGCACTATCCTGGCTATTGATGGTGAAGGCATACACAACTTACCTGGACAGGGAAGGCTTTGACGACTCAGATAGAGGCATCAAATCTCGCTTCAGGATCTGGATCTCAGCATTTGCAATCGCTGCTGGCATGCTCCTCTACGGGGGATTCGATATCCCCACGATGTGGAAGAGGATCCCAGACTCACCTGGAAGCTGGGTGATGCAGGATGGATTCGAGATCACGCTCCCGTTCTTGGCCATAGTCGCAGGACTGACAATTTACACAAGCGCGATAGTAGCCGAGATTGTCAGAGGCAGCATACAGTCCCTCCCAAGGGGGCAGATAGAGGCCGGTATCGCGCTCGGCCTAACCCCATTACAGAGACTTAGGCTGGTAATCATGCCACAAGCACTCAGGAGCATGGTGCCAGCCCTGAACAACCAGTACATGAACGTCTGGAAGAACTCCAGCCTGGCCATGATTGTAGCCTACAACGATGTATTCTACATCAATCTCGTGATCGTGAATAAGATTGGCAAGGCAGTACCCACATTCATACTCATCCTAATCACCTATCAGGTAGGTAGCCTGATAATTTCCGCACTAATGAACATGTACAACAGAAGGATAACGAGGGTTCAGATATGATTTCGGAAAAAGGGAGTTCTGACAATTTCGCCACTAGGGCACTGTACTGGCACCATAAATTCGACGAGGAGGTGTCCGGAAAGCCTGCCATATGGGTCAATGAGGATAACAGGGACCAGTTCTCGGTTGCCATACTGCTGGCCTCGCTGGTAATCGCAGTCAACGCGTACCTCTCCGAGATGGACAAGATGTACCTTGATGTCTCCGAGTGGAGGAATATCCTGCATTGCCTGATTACTGCCTCAATGTCTTTCTTCGCATGGTCCACCACCCTCTCGATCGCCCTCAAAGGCACCTTCATGAGGTCAAGGAGCACAGCACTATTAGGGCTGGTAGTCGCATGGGCGACTTACATCCTCGTATCCGCTGCCTCCTACTTCACAATAATTGGAGCCGAATGGGATGTGATCTTCGCCAATAGATCGACACTATTCCTCGGGATCCATATGAACACGGGAGTAGTCAACTCGGAATACACAAACGAGACATGGCGCCTTTGGCCAAGCCTGATACTGTCCGTATCAATCATAAGCGCAGCATTCGGGACCACACAACAGAGCACGAGGGACTTCCTAGTCAAACTCGGGATGGTTTGGGCTATCTCGATGTTCTATGTTTGGTATCCAAAATACCTTTACTTCAATCCCGACAATGTAATGCTGAGGCTTACCCTGACTGCAGCACTGGGTGCCTCTGTCTTCCTGGCTACCAGGAGATACACGCTCCGCTCAGAGGAGCACCTAGTCAACAGACTCAGATCCTACATAGCCTTAGCAAGCGTAATCACCTTCTTCATAGCGATAATTCTCCTTGACCCCCCAAAGTCAATAGTGGACAATGGGTGGATGGAAGTAGGAATAGCACCCTTCCTGTGGGGTGGCTTTTTCGTTAATCTCATCCTTATAGCCGCCACATTGGTTCTAGGCTTCGGGATGTCCGTACTCCTGGCCTTCGGGAGGCGGAGTGAAATCCTATTCTTCAGCCTCCCAGCAACAATGATCATCGAACTCGTCAGATCGGGACCGATGGTAGCTTGGCTTTTCATCGCACTCTTCATACTCCCGGATGTCATCTCCCCAATCTTCGATGCCGACGTGGTTGTCCGAACCATAATGGCCTTCTCGATATTCGGAGCATGTTACATCGCCGAGGTTCTGAGAGGGGGTTTGCAGAATGTACCTAGGGGCCAAGTCGAGGCTGCCACGGCATTAGGCCTCAGCCCAACCCAGATCAAACTGTTCGTTGAACTGCCGTCGGCGATCAGGACTACCCTGCCGGCCATAGTCAGCATATTCATCGGCCTTTGGAAAGACACGACATTGGTCTACCTATTGGGAGTACTGGATCTATTCGCAATCTCCAAGGTACTCCCTGCCACAGACATAAATTTCGGAGATGACTACCTTGAACCGCTGATTTTCTCCGCCCTGCTATTCTGGGTGGTCGCATTGGTCCTTTCAAGGATTTCACTTAAGGTCGAGCAGTCCCTCGGGCTAGGAGTAGAAGGGGGTGGAGAGGCGACATGAGCGATTACTGGACATCATCTGACGAGGTCATTATAGAGGCCGAAGGGGTCAAAGTAAACTTCGGAGATTTCTGGGCCCTCAAGGGAATCGATATCAAAGTTAGAAGGGGAGAGATAATCGTCATCCTTGGCCCTTCTGGATCTGGAAAATCAACCTTCATAAGAACACTGAACAGACTTCAGCCTCATGCCAGTGGCACTATCAAGGTAGATGGGGTCACCTTGGACGATGATACAAGCGTAGCAGATCTTAAACTCATAAGATCCGAAGTAGGATTCGTTTTCCAGCAGTTCGAGCTTTTCCCCCACCTCACAATAATGGAGAATATCACACTCGCACCGATGAGGGTCAAGGGAATCGACAAGAGCAGCGCCGAGAAGAGGGCCATGGAACTGCTCGAGAGGGTGGGAATACCGGAGCAGGCGAACAAGTACCCAAGCGGACTCTCAGGGGGGCAACAACAGAGGGTTGCGATCGCCCGTGCCCTGGCCATGGATCCGAAGATTATGCTGTTCGACGAGCCCACATCTGCTTTGGACCCCGAGATGATAAAGGAAGTCCTGGAGGTAATGATTGATCTTGCAAGTAGGGACATTACGATGATCGTGGTGACGCATGAGATGGGCTTCGCAAAGGAGGTCGCCGATCGTTGTATATTATTCGATGAGGGCGAGCTTGTGGAGGAGGAAACCCCAGAAATATTCTTCACAAACCCGAAAAGGGAGAGGACCAAGAGATTCCTCGAGCAGATACTCTAGTTCAGGCTAGCCATCTGGAAACCCTAGTAATGATCTCATTTCTGAATGTAAGAAGCCTAAGCTTGGGCCCATCAATCCCCACTGTCAATGTGGCCCCTCTGGTGAAGTGAGTCTCGTCCCACCCATCGCTTACGACATACCCCCTGTGCATATCGCTAGTGATTATGGTTTGCTCGCTCGTCCATTCCCAGTAGGAGCCATCATCTGCTCTGGATTCCCTTGGCAGATCCCTCGCCACGAACAAGTAGTGGTCATCTATCTCTTCTAATGGGAAGGCCTCCCCTTCAATGTTAGCTACATGCCTAAACCACGCTCCTTGTCCGAGGAAAGTCGAGAAAAGACACCCTGAGGAGTATTGCATAGAATCTATTTCTTCCCTCTGCAACCTGTACTTCGAGGGCTGATACTGGTGTGTGTTAGCAACTAGCAAATCGTTCAACGCAGGATCGCATCTAACTATATTCCCGCTAGTCGTCTCTATCTCGGCCTGAAGCCGTGGAAGTACGTTGACTATGCCCCCTCCGTCAAGAGCACTCCTAACATCCTCAGAGAATGTGTGGGGATCACTCCCCATGAAGAATCCGTATGATCCATCATCGCTCTCGCTTCGTGGATGGCTGTTCACGCCCATAACTGGAGTAGTGTTATCCACTGAATGAGCTATAGATGTCAGGGTCCCATCACCTCCGAGAACAATCACAAGGTCAGGCCCAGAGAAATCTGCTCTGCGTACTGTTTCTCTTGCCGTGTATCCCACGTCAATCCCCCTCTCAGCTACAAGTTCATCCATCACCTGCCTTATCTTGTCTAGCGATCTATCATGGACTTCCTCAAAGTTCTTCTTGTAAACTACCAGTATTTCCTCATGCATCCAGGATCGCCCCTATTCAACCGCCATAATGACTGACATATAGGAGCAACGCAACCACTAAATCACCATCTTGGGACCAAGGTTTAGTGAAAAGTACGATATTGATCTCCTTGATACTGTTTACTACGCCACTTTCAGGATGTATTTCTCTTAGTAACGAGCAAAGCCACGCAGGGTGCGATCAAGAGGTTAATGACTCTTGCTTCCCCATGAGGGGTGGGGAGTTTGCTAGGATGATAGCCGAGCAAAATCCCTTAGACGGTTATTTACTAGCTGCTCAGAACCCCGGTTTCTTCAGAGTAGAGGCAGAACAAACCTCAACAATCGATGGGGTAAATGTGGTTAATTCTTGGGCAATAGAGAGGTCCGATGATCTAGGAATACGTTACGTCTCTCATACGCTCAAGATAGGAGGTAACCTCGTGGCCGGATACCAGATCTACGATGGCCTATCGGAGATATATATCTCAGACTCAAATATTCTCTCTATGAAACGTGGCAGAGACATGATGCCAGAATACGAAGATCCCTTTGTTGAGATACAACGGCTCTCGCAGCAGGAACCCGATGGAGTCTGGCCCCCGTTCTCCTACGACCTAGCCCAATTTGAGGGTCAGTCTTGGACGGTTACGGGTGATGTCTCAGAACTTTACCAAGTGGGTGGTACTAGCAAAATGATCAATGGAGAATTAATCCAGGCTTATGTAGCAACGTCTGGATTCCCTCCTAACATTGTTGCCATAGAGGTCTTCAAGGAGACCACAGACATACTTTACAAGCTAATCTTATACGAGGAAATTGACATACCCTACTACGAATTACTTCGAAATGGGACACTCGAGGGCATGTGGTTCGAAGCTGGTCTACTTCCAAGTCCCACATTCGAAAGGGCCGCTGTGCCGTTCATTCCTTTGCCACAATTTCAACTAACCGAAGATGGCATTACAGAAGTTTCCGGGCCCGTGCCAGAGGCAATGATCTACGAAGTCAACCTGTCGGAGATTGAGATGCACGTGTTTATGGATAACTCGTCTGTCGCGAGTCTAATGCTAGATAACCTAACGAGTAACACTACTTCAGTCGACGGGACTTGGTGGGAATTAGAATGGCATGACTCTGGACTTGACGGCCTTCTTTCTTTCCCGGACTCATTCTCGGTCAGGACAAACTCCGCCGAAACTTTTGATATCCGGATATTCGATCTTTGGGCAAACGCTTGGACCGATGGAGGTGATCAGTGATGCTACCGTCGTTCAACGTTCTCGGAACGAACCTACAAACTTGCTCAGAGGATCCGTTAACCGGGTGGTTCAGGGATGGCTGCTGTAACACGGACCGAACAGATTCTGGCCTTCACACAGTTTGCTGCATAGTGACAAAACAGTTCTTGGAATTCGCTAGATCGAGAGGCAACGATCTGATTTCTCCAGCACCCCAGTTTAGCTTCCCAGGTCTGGTCCATGGGGACAAATGGTGCGTCTGCGCAAGGACGTGGAAGGATGCCGCTGATTCGGGGGTGGCTTGTCCAGTAATTCTGGAAGCAACACACGAAGAGTCCCTACAGGTGGTCTCCCTCGATCTTCTGAAGGAGCACGCATGGAAAGAAGAAAACGATTCTGAAACCATTTCATAAGATTGGATATCCTCGAGAGGACGTGAGATATGCGATAATCATAGTGGCCACAACATTACTTTCGATAAACTCACTATGTAATGCCGCAGAATCTGAGGCCTTCGATTACAACATATCTGGCACTGCAGTCTTTTCCAATGGGCCACCAGTTGAACTAGAGGATATTACCATAGAGTGTGCGGAATTTGAGTATGACTGCCATCCATTCCGGGGAATCTCACAGGAAACTACCAAAGATGGGACATTTTTTCTTACAATAGAGATCGACGACACATATGATGGTGCTGAGATCCTACTCATCCTCTTAGGGGAGACTTTCGTACACATTATCGATACCAATGGATCCGAATATTCCGACTCAATTACCAAGAACGTCGACTTAGAGTTGGAACAGAAATCTCAACCTTCTCCGGTTTTTACCGGCCTTGGGTGTGCTGGGATAGTATTCATCGTAGCATTCTTTGCAGCTTTAGTCAGGAGGCCCATTGCCCCCTCATCCCTACAAACAGCTTCAGCTAAGAATTCCATAATTGTTGAGTGCCCTTTGTGCGATGGGAAACTGGAGGGCCATTTGCTAATTAGACATCTCATTGTTAGGCATGGAGTCGATGTGGACGAGGCAAAGGAAATCGCTCATTCGCAAATGAAGTCGATCTCCTAGGAAGAGTGAGTTTTTCAAACTAAACCCACTCATCGTTTGGGGCCCTTAGATTGCTATCAGCATCACCAGTGTTAATGACGCCCCTAGGTTCCACTAGCATAATTTTACACTCAAACTCGGAGGATGGCTTGTGCCTAACCCCCTTTGGAACTACGTACATCTCTCCCTCGTTTAATTCAACGACCTTGTCCTCGAACTCAATCTCCATCCTCCCTTCTAGAACAATGAAAACTTCGTCCGTCTCTGAGTGATCATGCCAAATGAAATCTCCTTCAATCTTCACTAATTTGAATTGATAGTCATTCATCTCTGCAATAACTTTGGGAGACCATTTTTCTGAGAACATAGATAGTTTTTCTCGTAGATTTACTTTGGACATACGATTCGTTCCCCGGAGGAACTGCATGTATTCAAATTATTAGTGCGAACTAATCAGAGGTTTCATGGAAACTGGCCTTGAAGGGACCGTCGTCCTCGTTACTGGGGGCGCAGGGGGGATTGGTCAAGCTATTTGTAGAGCCTTTGCAGCAGATGGTGCCAAGGTTGTAGTGCACTATCACAGATCCGAAAGAGAAGCGGTGAAACTGGCAGGAGAAATTGGCGGTATAGCTATCAAAGCTGATCTCAGAGTCCCCTCTGAAGCTAATGACTTGATCAAAAACTGCATCCTGGAAATGGGAAGTTTGGATTCTTGCGTAGCCAATTCCGGATACTATCCGTCCGAAAATAAACCTATTTGGGAGATTGACGAAAAACGTTGGAACTCTACACTAACAAGCAATCTGGGGATATCTGCAAACACTGCTAGGTCATATCTATCTCATGCAAAAAATTGTGGTTACGGATCTCTAGTTTTTGTTGGATCTACTGCTGGAATTTACGGTGAAGCGGGTCATTCTGACTATGCCGCGGCAAAAGGGGCCATAACTTCTGGACTCTTGCTTTCTATAAAAAATGAAATCTCAGGATTAGGTTCAGTAAGGGTCAACGCAGTGGCCCCAGGTTGGACTTTGACAGATAAGAAGTCCGAAAAAGGACTGGATGACGGGATAATCGGAAAGGCAGTATCAACAATGGCGCTAAAGAAACTCGCCAGACCAGTGGATGTTGCACGCGCTGTCGTCGTCCTTTCTTCAGGAAAAGTCTCAGGACACATCACTGGCCAGATAATTGAGGTTGCAGGCGGAATGGAAGGCAGAATTATAGATTGATATTGAGGAACTAGGCTATTCAACTTCGACAACATTGGTCGGAATCCCGATTTTTTCTGCCCCTTCTATTACTATTCTTGTCCATTTGCTAGTGGGTGATGGCATAGCCAGAATATGTGTCGCACTCTTTAGAATCTTCTCAGTAAGGCTATTTGGCGCCTCAGCACGGTTCCTGTCAATCAAGCTGCGACGAGGATCGTCCCACTCCTCGGAGAATATGGCAATAGGTACCAAATTATTGTCGGCCCATCGTTCCGCCATATAGTCGACCCCACTAGCACCGCCAACCACTATCATATCTGGAAAACCAGTCTCTGAAATCCATTTTTCAATTTCTCTTTCGAAAACTTCGAAGTCATAGAATCTACTACTTCCAGCAATCGCGAGATTTATCACGTCTCCGTCAGAGTTCAAATCCTTGCCACCAATCGAATCAACAATCTCCTGGCCGCTGGCGTCTTCCATCACTGGCCCATAGGGGTATCTCCGAATAAATGCTGCCAAAAAAAGAACAAATAGAGAAAAATATGCACAGTGACTAACTTACAACGACTTCCTCTTCAACTCGGAAAATAGTTTTGGGGGAATCTCACTTTTAACTAGAATTCTGGATCCATCAGGATGCATAAATCCTATTGAAGATGCATGCAAACATAGTCTGTTAACGCTGGACTTCCCCCTACCATAGCGGGTATCTCCAACCACTGGATGCCCCATTTCACTCATATGTAGCCTGATTTGAGCCCTCCTACCTGTTTCGATTTTTATACGCATTAGGCTGTTGACTGCAAATTTCTGCTCAACTTTCCAGTTGGTAATCGCTTCTTTACCAGCCCTTCTTCCATCATTTACCAAGCGAACCCTCTTGTCCCGAGTCTCTAAAATTCTAGTTGTTGAAACTCCCGATTCATTCGTTGGGTTTCCGAAAACTACTGCATGGTATATTCTCTCAACTGAGCGATTTTTGAATTGTTTTTGCAAAAAATCCCTGACCTGTCTATTCTTTGCCAAAATCAGGCATCCCGAAGTTTCCCTATCCAATCTATGTACGAGGAAGGTTTCATCTCGACGCTTCTTCGACAACCACTTCGAAACTCTATCAAACATCGTATCAGGCTCTCCCCTTGGTGTTGCTACGGTGAGTAGGCCAGCGGGTTTATCCACCACAATCACCTTTTCGTCTTCGAATAGTACTTCCGGACTTGGCAGCATTCCATCCATAGAAACCCCTTTCTGATCTCCCTCTTCTTTGGAAAGAATTTCTACGTTAGCCCCAATCGAAATTTCTTCTTTGGCCCTTCTTGCCCTCACTCCATCAACAAGAATACGACCCCTATCGATCATCCTACGAAGATTGTTTTTCTTGGATTTTGGATGAATTATGGATAATATATCAATCAAATTACCCGGCGATTCAACAACGAATCTTGGATTCCCCACGGGCCCGGCACTAGGATCAATGAATCAAGTTTGACCGTAATTATAATTCCCGGACCTGTAATAACCCACAATCTTCTCGTGGTTTCGTGGAGACCGCAATTGGGGCCACTATGGTTTGTCTAGGGATCTATCTTTTCTGGGAGCCTAGCTATGGCGGAAAGGCCGTACAAAATCATGCCAAGTCATCCAAATCAAAGAATTCGGGGGTTATTGGCGATGCACTATCGGCAACAATTAGGCCCGGTTTCATTCCAAGAAGGGGTCTTCGAATCTACAGAGCCTTCGCCTTTGTAGGAGCTCTTTTGGGCTACTTCCTGGCGAAGTTGCTCGTATCGTTCCCCGACCTTACAGAACTGATTCCCCCAACAGGGATAATGTGGGTTTGTGTGCTGCTGGGCGCTTTCGTAGGATATATTCTCCCCAGGGTGGCTGAGAACTATATTGTGGTTCTTGGACCTCCTGTGGGGGTGGTTCTGGGGTACGAGTATCTAAAGTATGAGCGTGATATTGATCTGCAAGAAATCGTTGCACAGATTCCAGTAATACCAGAGATCTCACATTCACTCTTCTCCAGCTTTATTTTGGTTTCCACAACTTTCCTAACCTTGTTGTTTAGAATGCATCTAAGGCAAATCCTACCAATAATCATGTCTGGTTTATTTTCAGGGGCTTTGATGGGAAATGGGGTTTCAATTGTCCAGACAAAATCCTTCCCAATTTCAACAACAGAGATCGAATTAAAATTTTCAATAGTTATCGCACTTTTTAGTATCATTATTCAGGCATATGTGAAATTCTATGGCCGGGAGAGGGGGATGAAAAAGCAGAGAGTCAAGGATAGGGAAAGGCGACTAGTAAAGAGGGCCGGGGACGTAGTCGTCCTCAGATGCCCCGCGTGTGGCGAAAGCTCTCCTCACAAGGTTGAAGCAAGAAAGGAAACTGGAAAGGGCATCCAGCTTATTGTAAATTGCAGAGGCTTAAATCAGTTCGATGAAATTTGCAATAATCACCACACAGTGATAGAGAGTAGATAATTCACCAAGTAGATTTAATTGCTATCTACTCTCGAATTTCACCATGCTGCAGCTGGACAATCTCTCCCGCTACTATGAAATGGCTTCGGGGACCATCAAGGCACTTGACGGAATCAATCTTAGGGTTGAAAAAGGGGATCAGATACTCCTACTGGGCCCATCAGGTTCAGGAAAAACAACCCTTCTGAACTGTCTAGCGGCACTAGATAGCCCAACAGGCGGGGAATATTCCTTTGAGGGCAGTCCAGTACCGAGTGATAAATCAGAGAATATGACCACATTTAGACGAGAAAATATTGGTTATGTTTTCCAATTTTTCAATCTTCTTCAGGATTTGACTGTCTTAGAGAATATTTTACTAATACAGGAAGTATCAGGTAGAAGGGACAAGGATAGAGCCTTGGAACTGCTGAGATTAGTAGGCCTTGAAGACGAAAGGGATAGGTTTCCAGCAGAGATTAGTGGCGGGCAACAGCAAAGAGTTGCAATAGCCCGAAG
>MDSZ01181809.1_pt1 | contig 13149 bp, 7 predicted proteins | sample 811201 | NCBI WGS metagenome assembly MDSZ01 (sample SAMN05326647, study PRJNA326480) | marine metagenome | isolation source: seawater | place: Indian Ocean: North | collected 2010
AAAAAAAAAAAAAAAAAACTTTTTCCCCAAACCACCAAAAAAAAAAAAAAAAAAAGAAATTCGAAAACCCTAAACACACATCTTTTTAAATAGATTGGTGAAGAAAAGCTCCTCCTCTCTCTCTCCAGACTTCTTCTCTCTCTCTTTTAGTAGTACACTCTTCTTCGTCCCGTTTCTTTCTTTCTTTCTTTCTTTCTTTCTCGAGAGAGAAAGAGAGAGAGAGAGAGAGAGAAAGAGAGGGAGAGAGAGAGAGAGAGAGGAAGAGAAAGAGAGATGATGATGATGAGGGGAAGCGCGATGGCGACGCGTGGAGGAAGAGGAGGAGGAGGAGGAGGAGGAGGTAATCTCGTCGTCGCGAGAAATGAGACTCGGGATGGGAGCGCGAGCGCGGCGCCAGCCTCGCACGAGGACGATGCGAAGAACGACGAGAGGAAAACGAGGAAAAGAGAAGGACGGCAACCGACGGCGACGAGCGCGAGCAACAGGAAAATGGACACGCCGTTAGTCTTTACGGCCTCTGTGATTTTGTGCCTGGTGCTTTTTGTCGAACTGAAAACGTCTCCAAGAAAAATTATGCGAAGAGCGATGGAATCCATCGAATACGTCTTTCATTACGCAGAACGAGGAGATGTGCACGCTCAAATGCTAAACTGGCGAGGGTGGCACTCGTTAGAGGTTGGTGTAGAAATCGCGTGCGCATTAACGCTTGGGTTTTTGAATTGGTTACTGTTTGCGAGCGTGTTCGACGTGGCTGGGATTATCGTCGGGTTGATTCCGGCGATGGCGGCATTTCTCGGGGTTTTGGTGTTTCGGTTTCACGCGCGGTCGTATTTTGTGTTGGGGTTGATACCGTTAGTGGTGATGCCAGCGATTGGGTGCGCGAAGCTTTTGGAGAGGAGAATACGAATAAAAGAGGAGAGAAGAATGATGGCGAGGAAAGAGCGAAGACGCGAGCAGAGGATTGCGCGAGAGACGAGGCATCAGAATGGGTTTGTGGTGAATAATAGCGAGGATCCGACAAGAGCGAGCGGTCGTACGACGATAGATGCGACTCTCCGCAGAACGATGAGCGTGGGGGAGTTGAGTCCAACAACGCGCGTAGTGACCTCCGGGCTGAACGCGGCGAATGGATCGATCAAAGGTTTCAACGTGCTCAGCAGTAATAGTGGTGGAGCAAGAGAGGCAGTACCGACCATGCCGGCAAAAATGAACGCGTTAGCCGGTCAACCACGACACGCGCGCGGCTCGTCTGCGCCTGAATTAGGATTCAACAAGCTCTCTTCTTCGCAACAGGCAGGAGGAGCAAAGAATACCGCTGCCGCTGCCACCAGACCGCCTCCTCCCCCGTACTTTGGCGCGAACATTCCAGATATAGGCGGCGTCGAACAAAACGCCCCGCCGGTCCCAAAACTTCAAAACCCGATCCCCTTTGCGAACAATAACGGAGTAGGAACAGGTGGAGTAGGAACAAACCGACTGACAACGAACCTTCTCAACGCGAACCCATCGAGAACGGCGAAACGGTTCAACGTCCGAAAACCAAACTTGGAAACCATACACTCCCCGGTAGGAACTTTTGGAACGACGACGACGAATGCAAACTCGAACGGTGGTACCGGGGAAGCAGGAAGAGTGAGCCATCAGTGGGAAAATGACGACCAGTTAATGACAAAAGTAGAAGAAAGCACCAACACGAGCGATACTCACACAGACGCAGTAGTGCAAGATGTAGTAGTGTAACAATACCATAGAATTATGAAAACGCATATCTTTCGCAACTCGTCTCCAGCGTCTTTGTTTTCATGAAAAGCTTATAGGCGAATGTAGTTTTAAAAAGAGAGATCGGCGGTCGCGCAGTGTGGTCAAGTCTCTTTCTCTCTTTCCTTTCTTTTTTCACTTGGATTTTTGAATTTTGTCTCTTCATTTTCTTCATTCTTCCGGTCGTTGCTCCGCGAAAGGCATCGCACAAGAGGTCCGGTTGCTCGAAGAATACGAAGATGACCACCAGAGCCGAGCGAGAGAAGCTCGCGTTGATCGAGGAAAAGCGCTTGGAGAAGGAGGAAAAGAAGCGACAGTTGCAAGCGAAAAGAGCAGCGAGAGATGCGAGGAAAGCGGAGAAAATGGAAACTTCGACGATGAATTCGTCGCACGTTGGGGAGTCGTTAGAGAACGCGGACGGCGGCGACGGGGAGAGCAAGGGAGACGACGGCGAAGAGATTTTGTCGCAGAAAGAGTTGGAGGAGTTCACGAGCTCTCAAACTACCGTTCAGTGGTCGAAGGAAGAGGAGTTGCGTCTGGTGGAAACGTTTTGGAAGACATTCGAAGACGACGAAGAATTTGAAACGGCGAAAGAGCGATGGGAAGCGGTCGCGTCGAGAATTCAAAGCAATCGCACCGCTTTACAATGCGTGGAAAAGTACAGAGAGCTTTGCCATCGAATAAAGAAAGGAAGGGAGTTGTACCTGCTGCAACAAGCGAAAAGTAAAGCGTCCGGTAATGTCATCAAGAGAGGACAGGCGAAACACCGTTCGCACTTGCAGCAGAAGCGGGAGCTGGAAGAGAAAGCGAGGATTAAGAAGAAAGAGAAAGAGGAGCAGTTGAAGAGGGAACGGATTGCCGCAAACGGAGGGCGATTGTCCGCAGAGGATTTAGGTTTTTTTATCCGATCTGGGCCAGATGCGGAAAGGAGAGTCAATGCGAACATGGACATTTGCATAACGAACGTGCAACTGTATGGCGGGACCCAAGAATTGATTTCCGATGGAACTTTGAAGTTAGTGAATGGGACCAAGTACGGGTTGGTTGGGAGGAATGGTGCGGGAAAGTCAACGTTATTGCGAGCGGTTGCAGAAGGAATAATTCCTGTTCCTAGTCATTTACAAGTGATTCACGTGGAGCAAGAGGCAAGTCCAGACGCGCGGTCGGCGTTGCAAACAGTTTTGGATACAGATAAAGAGAGAACATATTTGTTGAATCTAGAGAAGAAAATGTTAGACGAGGAGTTGGATACGGTGGATGGTATCGATTTAAATGAGGTATACGAACGTTTAGATGAGATTTCATCAGATGACGCCGAGGCGAGAGCCGGAGGAATTCTCGGCGGGTTAGGTTTTGATGCCGCCGAACAACAAAAGGCAACGCAGGAATTTTCCGGCGGTTGGCGGATGAGAATTGCGTTAGCAGCGGCGTTGTTTATGAAACCAGATTTACTGTTGCTCGACGAGCCGACGAATCACTTGGATGTGCATGCATTGACGTGGCTGGAGGAGTTCTTACGACGATGGGAGAAAACCGTCGTCATAGTCTCGCACGATCGAGGGTTTTTGAACGAATGCACGACGGCGACGGCCTTTTTGCACCACAAAAAGTTACGCTACTATGGTGGAAGCTACGACACGTTCTTGAAAGTTAGAGCGGATAACCGAGCGAATGAAGAGTCGACCGCAAAGACGCAGGCGAATCGAACGAAGCATTTGAAAAAATTCATCCAGCGTTTTGGTCAAGGCCACGCGAAGATGGTCAAACAAGCTCAATGTAGAATGAAGATGTTAGCGAGATTACAAGAGGAGCGCGTCGAAGTCGATACCGACGATCCTTATTTGCGCATCAATTTCCCATCTGCGAGTCGCTTACCCCCTCCGTTGGTTTCCGTCATGGGCGTTTCCTTTGGCTACGAGGGTTACGACACGTTGTATGAAAACCTTGATTTCGGTCTCGATATGGATTCTCGAGTCGCCATCGTCGGTCCAAACGGGGCAGGTAAGAGTACGTTTTTGAAACTTGTCGAAGGCGAGATTTTACCCACAAAAGGCTGGATCAATAGAAACACGCGTTTGCGGTTAGCTAGGTTCTCGCAGCACCACTTAGAAAACATGGATGCGGAAAACGATTGCGTCAACCACATGAAGCGTTTGGACGAGGAAATGCCTTTGGAAGAAGCACGTGCATATCTTGGCAGATTTGGTTTATCCGGCGAGTTGGCGACCAAACCAATCAAATTCTTATCCGGTGGTCAAAAGTCTCGATTAGCATTCGCTGAATTAGCCTGGAAACAACCTCACATTTTGCTTTTAGACGAACCAACGAATCACTTGGATTTAGAAACCATCGAATCGCTCGCCATGGCTTTAAACAATTTCGAAGGCGGCGTTGTGCTCGTATCGCATGACGAACGTTTGATTTCCTTAGTCGTCGACGAGATTTGGTGCGTGACAAAGGGCGATATGAAATGCAACCCACCGAAGCCCGGGCACGTAAAAGTCTTCAACGGGAGCTTTGACGAGTACAAGGCAAAGTTGCGCAGAGAGTTTGAAGGTGGAAGTCTCTTAACTGCCAAGAAGAAAGCAGAAGCGAAGGAGAAGAAGAATGTCGAACAACAACAAACGAAAAAAGAAGAAAAGGTCAAGAAACCAGTTGGGACGCTCGTGAAAGATAACACGTTTTTGAGAGATTCTGCGACTTCTGATCCTCTGGGAACGCCCGCAGCGAGTAGCGAGGAAGCGAAGAAAGCGGTGGCCTGTACGGGCGGGTACGTCCCTCCACACTTGCGAAATAAAGAAGATCAAGAGAAGATTGATTCCGCGTTTGACGATTAAATATATACTATATAATAACAAAAGAACTCATCCTACTACTACTACTACTACTGATGCTGCTGCAAGCAAGCTTTGAATTAATTAAACGGTAAATCATCCCCCGGTACACTCGAATTCCAACGAATGACTCTCCACGTCAACATCGCCAGCGCACAACTCGCGCAATCTACAAACAACTCACTTGTTTTAGAATTGAGCAACAAATCTGCCTGTTCATTCTCCCCCAAAATATACTCACTTGCCGGCATGTCAATCACGTGTTCCAACGCTTGCCTCATTTCGTTCTGTTCTACTAAAATCAACAACCCAATCGCAAAACATCCTGCTTTCACTGTCCTTTTCATCGCCTCTGGAAAATCCGCGTCATATGCCTCCGTCTCGTATGCCTCTGCTGCTAACGCTCCGAGTACCCAAATCACAGATAGTTTGCTCCCGTGCACAAAACTCCCGACCAGTGCTGGTAAATTCGGTAAAATTCTCGGCACTTCTCTCAAATATTCCGCGTTCAACCACGACGGAGCTTTGTGCTGTTGGAGCGATACCATCGCTACCAAAACAGTTGCAGACGTCAACACCAACGCGTCTGCAATAGGCAAACCTCTATCTTTCACCGTTTCCGGTTGGAACCGCTTTTTCATCCGCTTTCCGAATTTCATGCCGTATTCGAGCTCTCTTTTCGCGTCTTCGATGGATCGCACATCCGCGCGGTCGTCGTCGATAGAATCTTCTTTGTTGTCGTCGTCGTCATCGTTTGAAGAAGATGAAGACGACGCGTGAAGAGTAAACGTTCGTTGGCATCTTCTCGTAAAAGTCGAAGTAGTTGTACGAAGAGACCCGCAACTCGAATGAGAACTCGCTCGGATTATTTTCGGCGCGAAAGACATGCGATTCGATGGAGTGAGCAACCCGTGTGCAAAATGTATGGGAAAGGATTTTAGTTTCGTTTCTTTTTGCTCTCTGCTGACAGTAAAATACACGCATCGCTAAGGTACAGTCATACGCAATACTACGTACTAAAAATATTCCAACCCACACAACCGTCTCAACTGCTCGACAATAGGCATTTGCAAGACCATGACTGGGCCTTGTCGCATGGCTGCGGGCCAAAATCCGTTGTATAAAGCGAAGAATCCACGCTCGCGAATGACATTGGCGGCGAGAAAAAGAGAATTTTTGTTTGTCAATGACATGGCTAAAGTTTTCAACGTGTCCACGGGTTGAGTGACGGTTTGTGCGACGACGCCGGAGATAAATGCGCAGGTGAAGTGTAACGCTGGGCCGTCTCGGGTGAACAGAAACGGAGACGTCGTCGTCATCGTCGTCGTCATCGTACTCTTATTCGTCGTGCTTTCGTCTTCTTCATTGTTCTTAACCAACAAATACCGCTTTGCGGCATCGTACGTCCCTAGCTGCGACCCGCTCAACAAACTCGCTCGAGCTACGCACACTCCAACACCCCTCCACAAACCTCTCACCACGCCTTCTTCTTTTGCAATCATCGAAAACGCTCGAATCGTTGACGGGTAAAATGGTTGTTGCCCCGTAGGCACCATCATTGCACCTCCACTACTATTACTATTCATTACTCTATACGGTTGCGATTGCATCCGAATCCTGACTATATCTATTGGGTTAAATACTGCTGATCCTATCGCCCCAGTGGTTGCGCCCGCTAAGAGTTTCACCGCGAATTGTTCGCTTTCGCTCATACTCGCCTCTTCTCCGTCGTGAGCATTCCTATCCATTCCCCTAGCAGAAGTAGGAGTACGTGTCTTCACGTAGTAATCTCGTACGGTTGGATACAAACCAATCCGAAACCCGGTGTAACTCAATCCTCGCATCCACGTGGCCAACAATCCAGGCTGCCACAACCCTTTGAGTATTGATCCGTCGGCTTCCTGAATCGCCGACTTCGCTAAACGAAGCGTGTTAATTTGATTAGATATAACAGAACGTGTTGCGTTTGAAGACGCTTGGATTTGCCGTCGGACTTTCAGAACTTCTAACGGATTAAATACGGTATCGGATAAGGCACATCCGACGCCAGCAGAGAGCCACTCTTTGGCGAGGCGCTCGGTTTGAGAGGTGGTGCTTGGCGTCCATGATGATGTCATCTTTTTAAAACTATGACGCTTGGAACCAAAACACAACCCCTAACATTCCCTCACTTTTTTTCCCGATAGGAAAACATGCGAAGACTCATTCAGCGCTTTTGTTCCTCGCAAATGGCGTCGACGAGTTTTTGTCATCATCTTTCTTGCGATGCTCATGCTTTTTCGACGATTGCTAATGACCGATGGTATTCTTCTTCGCGTGACGTGCAAAGAAGATTTCCCCTAAAAATTGCGGACACCGAATTGACTTTTACTCCTACAGCAAGAACAACAGCGTTAACATCATCATCGTTCTCTGGGCGCTTCCTATCTTCATCCTCGTCACACTTCCCGGATCAACTGCAAATTAAAAACGCCAACAAATACCGCAAAGCGTTAATCGCAGTTATTCAATCGCCGAAAATGTTTCACCAGTTCCAAGGGACCGGAATCGATATTTTGGATGTCTACATAACCAAAGACGGTAAGCTTGCGAAGGTTTTATATACAACTCCATTTGCGAATCGACGAGACTCTTTGATGAAGAAATTGCAAGCTAACGCCGGGAAGTTGAAAGGGTACGTGAGCGTGATATTGAAGAGTAAGAATACGCCGAGATTGACGTTTGTGGATGCAGAGAGCAGGAAGATGGAGTTCGCACGAGAGGAAGAGGCGTTTGAGGAGATTCAGAGGGAGAGAGAGAGTGATGAAAGCACTGTTGTTCTTCCCGATGAACGGCAGCGGTGAATGAGTTGGTTAGCATACAAAGCGCGTAGTTACATAAGTTAGTTTAGAGACATAGAATAATCAAGATTATTATACCATGTTGGTGCTAAGTATACATTTACAGCTGCATATCAATTGTCTTCAACTACCATTTCGCTCTAGGTCCTAAAGTTCCATTGGACGGAATCCATCCGGGGGGCAACAAGATGCCACTGGTCCAGTGCACTTTATTTGGTGCTTTCAGGTGTCGCATTTTATACGTCAATTTGTTATTATTCAGAAACCCTTCGAATGGATCGTCGTTAGCGCCTCTTTGGTTGATTTCGACACGTTCAGGAACTTCGGTAAATTTTAACCAACAGTCTCCTGCCGTGTGCACGTGTGCATCGGGTTCGAAACACACGTCGTTGGCGATGTCGCACCAGACAAACGCGTTGCATGGAAGATCGTTGAACGGACCACCGCCTCTCCCTGGAACGTGTTCTCGGCACTTTTGCGCGCACTGCTCCGCTGTTGCCGCTTTATGCCCGATCCCCCATCTCACAGCTAATCCATCGTACGAGGCATATTTTTCAATCCACGCGATTTGTTCTAATCTACTCGTTTCCGCACGATCAAATTCTATATTCGTCGTCGAGTTCACAAGACACGTAGGTTCTACGTGCGCATACCCGTCTATAGCCGGTGACCCGCACTCTCTCTTCCTCGTCTCTTGCCCAACCGGTAAACTCGGCTCTTTTTTCTTCACGTCCACTAATTTCGTCTTCTCGCTCTCTTCAATATCTTGCATTTTTCTCACTCCATTTGCTTCAATTTTCGCCCTTTTCGCGTACGGTCCAATAGTTCCGCTTGTCCATACAACGTTATCCCCTTTCGCCATCGTCCCGGGCTCCACGTCTTCGTACACCTGCTTCTGTTTCTTCAACCAACATTTTTTCGTTTCCGGATTGTAGACAAACACGTTGCACATTTTCGTCATCCTACAATGCATGCAACACAATTCTACGGATTCTTGATCGTTTGTATCGCCCCAATGCACGACATCGCCGGCATATTCCGTGTGCGGTTGGATCGTCGAGGCGCGCTTGTCACACTCTGGGCTAATAGTAATCCCAGCTGGAGGAGAAGGAGGAGTAGGAGTAGGAAGAGGAGGCAAAGAAGGAGAAGGAGATCGAGACGGAGGTGGCGAGGACCCACGCATCGTCTCACGAACGGCGTCGTCTGCATCCTCTCCTCCGTGGACTCCGTTCGTCTCCTTTCCGAGAATAATGTCGCTCTTCACTCGCAACTGTTTTCTTCGCACGAAAAATGCCATCGCGTTTAACAAGACTAAGATCAGCGCGAGCGAGCGGAACCATTTTTTCGACCCGCCGCCGCCTCTCGCGGTGGTGGTCACTCGATGAGGGATCATTATTATTAGTATCGCATCGAGGCTTCCTCCTCTCCTCCGTGTCTGTTTTGGGGTGGCCCGCGCGCGATATCTCTCCGTCTCTCTCTGTTATTAATATGTGTGTGTTTCTTTTATTATCGAGAGCGTTTTGGGACTCTTTTTTCTCCCGCCAAAGTCTTTTTGAATAACGAAATTTAATCAAAAATAATCTCGAAAGAAAACCCGAAGTCGTCAGAAAAACATCACTTTGAGAAGCGCGTCGTCGTCGTCGTCGTCGTCGTCGTCGAGGTGTCGTCGTCGTTGTGGGAGTAGAAGGAGTCGTTGCCGTGGTCTTCTCGCGCGGACGACGCGCGAACGCGAGAAAAGAGAAACACACGCGATGATGACTGCACAAAATCTCTCCGAAGCGCAAAGACGTGAAGACGATGATGGTGTCGATGACGCCAAAGAACAACAACAACAACAACAACAACAACAACAACAACAACGACGACGGGATGAAGAAGGAGCGAGGACGAAAGAGAACGGGAGCAACGCGTTGGACATCAAGCGAACGGAAGAGTTGGACTCTTTATTGAGATTGGAAGACGTGTACGAATCTGCGTCCGAATGCACTCGGAGAGAGGAAGTTTTGGGAGAACTGAACGAGATGTTACAAGATTGGATTCGAACGAGATCGTTATCGAAAGGCCACCCAGATGAGTCTATACGGTGCAATCTGTACACATTTGGCTCCTATCGTCTTGGAGTGCACGGTCCAGCGGCAGATATTGATTCTTTAGTCATTGGACCGAAGCATATTGATCGCGCGGAGGACTTCTTTGGCTTCGAAGAGGACGATTTCGCCGGGTCATTTTACGACTACATGCGGAAACACGAAGGAACGGAGAAGATTGTGGCAGTGCCAGATGCAGTCGTACCAGAGTTGAAAACCGAATTTAGAGGTTTTGAGATTGATGTCGCGTATTGTTCCTTACCTGGATACTCGAACGTGCCTTTAGATTTAGATGTCTTGTCTGCAAAGATTTTACATGGTTTAGACGATGCCGGGGTAAAATCGTTAGCCGGTTGTCGAGTGGCGGATAGTTTGTTGAAGTTAGTGACGAACCATTCGCAGTATAGGATTGCACTGAGAGCGTTGAGGTTATGGGCGGCGAGAAGAGGGGTATATTCGAACGTCGTTGGCTTCTTTGGCGGCGTAAACTTGGCGATTTTAGTCGCCAGAGTGTGTCAATTGTATCCCAACGCGAGCGCGTCCATGTTGGTGTATTCGTTTTTTCAGATTTGGGATAATTGGGTGTGGACGACGCCGGTAATGTTGACGAGTTTAGATATCGCGCCGAAAGATCAAATCCCCGGATTGAGACACTGGGACGAACGTGTGAACAAGACGGAACGGTACCAGTTGATGAAAATCATTACGCCAGCGTACCCGGCGCAAAATTCAACGTTCAACGTTAGTTCGTCCACATTGGAGGTGCTGAAGAGAGAGTTCAAGAGAGGGAAAATTGTGACAGGGAAAGTGCTGATAGGCGAGGCGAAATGGATGGACGTATGGTCGGACGTGCAGTTTTTTGCAAAGTACAAGACGTATTTACAGCTCATCATCACCGCCGACAATGAGGAAGATTTCAAGAAATGGGAAGGTTGGGTCGGCAGTAGGTTGAAAAACTTAGTACAAGGCGTGGAGACGTTCTCGGAAGGCGCGATGATGGCACACCCGGGCGTGAAGAAGTTTCACGATCCAGAAAAAGACAAGGAGGTGCACTGCAACGTCTTTTTCGGGTTGTTTCCAAATCCGACGACGACCACCGGGGGCAACGCGAAAGAGAAGAAGAAAATTAACTTGAATCCGGCGATCGAGAACTTTCAAATGACGGTTGGTAATTACATCGATCGGGCAACTGGTTCTGTTAATTGGAAGCCTGGAATGGGGGTGCAAATTAAGCTTTTACGGAAGAAAGATATACCGAGTTGGGCATTGCCGGAAGGCGGGAAGTACGAAGAGAGCGCATTCGAGTCTCTCGGTTTACCCGAAGTTGCTGAAAAACAAGCATCTGCTACTGCTGCTGGCGGCGAAAAGAACAAAAGAGGTCGAGAAGAAGCAGAAGAAGCAGAAGAGAAGGATGATAACAAAAAAGACGAAAAACAAAACGAAGAACTAAAGAAACAAAAAGTAGTAGAAACGCCTGAAACGCTGTCGAATGAAGAAGAAATTGTTGGTCAGAAACAAGTTGCCACCGTGGAGGAAGTTCAAAAGGACGATTTATTATTAGACAGTATCAATGACAACACAGGAGAAGAAGAGTTGCACGCAACGAAGAAAATGAAGGTAAGCTTTGCGAGCATCGTGAGGCAAGGCAGTAGCAAGAAATAAAAGTAGCGATATTATTTAGAATTCTAGTTGTGCGTCATTTAACGAAGAGCGTTTGCAATCGATGATCAACAAAAGACAATGAAATATAGAACCCGTCAACACTCCACATGGATCACTCGCGCGTCAGTCACAGAACCTGGATCGAGCCGAGCGGTAAAAATCGCGATTTGATGTGGCTCATATCCACTTTACAAAATATATAACAGTTCGTTCAAATATATTTTGTACATTTGGATTCAGATATTGTAATTTTTGCATGAATTAGGGTTGAGGAAGAGAATTCCTAATTTTAGGGTATTGAAGTCATAGCTCAGGTATGAAAGTAGCACTAGACTTTTGTCCAACTCTAACTTCATTCATCCTAATTAAAACAGTGGTAGAGCATAGGATTGCAAATCCTGTGGTCCCGAGTTCAAACCTCGGTGGCTTCTTTTTTTTTGCTGCGATATGACCGACCGCGCGAAGAGCGCACAGATGATAATAAGGCAGACGGGTAGACGGAGAGAGAGAGAGAAGTGTATTCGAGCTTTATTTTATTATTTTATTTTTTCTGAAATATGTACGAGAAGCGCGATAGAAGAGTTCTCAATAATAATATTACATCGACGACGACTACTAATAGTACGTATTATTATTTCTTCTTACCACCACTTCCAGAACCTTTCCCCTTCAACTTTTGCTTCTTCCCTTCTCTCTTCTCCATCTCTTGTTCGCCTTGCATTTTCCTCGCCGCTAATCCCACATCCACGCCTTGGATCGTTTTTTTCATTTTTTCGCGTTTGATGAGTTTCTCTGCGAACGCCTTCTCTTGCGCTTTCGTGCTTTGGTCAGTGTTACTCGCGAACGACCGTCGTTTACCTCTGGCTTTAATCTTCTCGTCACCAGGGATTGGTGCGTTAAATTTACCCACGCTGGCAGTCGATGTTGCCACCTTATATTGCACGTCTTTGACCAACTGTTTACTCTTCAAACTCTTCGCACCGACCCGGTCGGAACCTCCTTTTTTACTGCTGCTATTATTATTATTATTATTATTATTATTATTATTATTCCCAATCGCTAACCTCAACGTGGCCGGCAACGCCTCCGCGCCTCTCGCTTTTACCTGTTCTCCTAAATTCCGTCTTCTCTGCATCTCGTTCTTCTCAACTCTCGCTTTCTTATCCTTCCTTTCTTTCAAAAACGGATCCTCCGTCTCGCCCGCTCGACTTGAAAGTTTTGCCTCGACGATGGCAATCTTCGTCGGATCGTTCGCTCGATCATATCCATGTCTCCTCTTCCATTCGTCTTGTTGTTCGTCGAATACCATTTTACTTCTTTTCCTCTTTTTAATCCCTTTTTCCTCCGCGAATTGTTCCCATTTCGTCTTCGGCTTCACCAGCGAAGGCAAAGGTAAACTTCTCGGAAATTTCGTCTGCCCCGGTGGTAACAAGGCAAACCGTCCGTTCACGTCCGATTCCGATGGCAGCGCGAACAACTCCCCCACCAATCTTTGCAAAACGTCTCTCGCGTGACGTCTGATGTTTTCCTCCCGTTCCTCGCGCGTCAAGCCGCCCCCACTTAGTAGGCTAAATTTCTCGCGCTCCAACACGCCCGCTTCCGAGACGACGAGATTCCCCACGTCGACGTCCACGGGACCGGGAAACGCTCGCGTGGCTTCCAACGTCGTTTCGATGCGAAGCCGACTTTTATCATCTCCAGTTTCGTTCGTTTCCGCGTGCGTCGTTGTCGTCGTCGTCGTCGTCGTTGGTGCTGCTGCTGCCATCGTCGTCGTCTCGTTCCTTTTGTATCGCCGCAAAGCGCGAGAGAGAGTGAGTGAAAGAGTGAAATGAAATGATGAAAAAAAAGGTTGCAAAAGTGCATTCGGAGCCGCCAAAAAAAAAGCGAGAGAGAGAGAGAAAAAAAAGAAAAAAAAAGCCCCCCCCCCCCGCCTCCCCCCCCTAAAAAAGCGCCAATTTTTTGTTCGTT
>MDSZ01218639.1_pt1 | contig 13149 bp, 8 predicted proteins | sample 811201 | NCBI WGS metagenome assembly MDSZ01 (sample SAMN05326647, study PRJNA326480) | marine metagenome | isolation source: seawater | place: Indian Ocean: North | collected 2010
AAATGTTTTCTGGTTTTGATGTTTCTATTGGCGCTGAAGTCTCAACATTTGATTTTACATCATCTTGTTTCGTTGTTTCATTAGAAATTTCAGGTTTAGTTTCTATATTTGTTTGTTGAGTTGCCTCTGTTTTAAGTCTTTCACTCTCAGCGTGCACATCATCAAACCATTTTTCTAATATTGGGATTGCTTCATCTAAGTTTGTGGTACCTGAGGATGAAATTTTTTGTTTTCCATCAATATAAAGTCTTCCAACCCAATTTTTAGACTTGAGTTCACCTTTATATTTATCCTGTCTTACATATATATGTAGTCTTCCATCTTTTTTATGAATTACTTCATGATTTGATCCACCATTTTCTTCTTTTTTCTCATTTGGAGCATCAATACTCTCTGATTTATTTTCATTTTGAGTTTGTTCTGGTGAAATTTCATTATTTTGGTTGTTTACACCTTCTGGTTGATTATTTTCATCAACTTTAGGTTGATTTTTATTTTCTGATGAAGAATTTTCTCCATCTAATATTTTTTTATCGTCTTCTTGGTCGCTCATATTAACTCATAAAATTTTTTCTCTAACACAATTTGATGAATCTCTAACACAAAAATACTTTTAAGTCTAACACAAAATCATAAGTTGCATGTTCAAATTGAGTTTTTTTTACAAAAAATGAGTAAAATCAATACTTTTTAAGCATTTATATATTTTCAGCATTTTAACTTAAATCGAATAATTTTTAATTTACTCTAACACAATTTCAAAAAAACTTTTTGTGTTAGAGTAATTTAGAATTGTGTTAGAGTTTTTTTTTTAAACAAAAATTTAAAAAAGTCAATAAAATCAACAATAATCGTAATTTAATAAAAAAATCCAAATTTTGTGTTAGAGTATTTTATCTTTGTGTTAGAGAGAATATTTTCTATGGGAAAGATAAAAAATTTTCTATTTTTTTTCAAAAAAAAATGAATTTTTAGAAAAAAAAACTATTTTCTCGTAAAAATTGTGTTTTTTTTTTTAAACTAAATAATTTTTTCAATTAATAAGTGTAATTTTTTGAAAAAAAAGGAAGCTGAAATAAAAATTATCAAAAATGATTAATTTATAAATTTTTTTGGTCAAAAATTTAAATTTAAATTCTAATATTTATTTTTTGATATGTCGGTACTTTATTTTATAAATTATTACAAAAATAATCTTTAAGTTGTGCATAACTCTTTTAAACTAAATTAAAAATAAACACCACTGCAATTTAAATTTTAAAATAATATCTTTTAGTTAATGGAATAGACGAGCTAATTTCTGCATCTATAATTGTAATTTCATTCTATTTCTTTTCAATTGTAAAATTATATCTATAAACATTTATTGTTGCCCAATAAATAATAGTTATTATTAAAATTGCGATAAAGATTGTAATTTTGTTTACGCCTAAAGTAATTTTTAAAATTAATCACCATCAACAACAACAATTGTTAAATCATCCTTTTGTATTCGCCCAGACTTAATAATATCTTGAATTATTTTATTTAATCTTTCACTGTTCGGAGTTTGTTGATACTTTTTAATGTAATCTTTAAATCCATTAGCCTCTAACATTTTTCCTTCTGTATCTTTTATTTCAGTTATTCCATCCGTGAAAATATACATTGAACTATTTGAAAATTTTATTTTTGATTCTTTAAATTTAAATTTAGGTGCTATACCTAAAGGAGGTCCTGCTTCTTCAAAATTTGAAAAGTTTCCATCTTTAGAATATATTAATGGTGGTTCATGTCCTGCATTAGACAAAGTCAATTCTTTTTTATTGCTATCATAAATTCCAATTAACATTGTTACAAACATTCCTCTTGAAGTTGTCTCACATATCTCAGCGTTCAAAGTATCTAAAAGTTCTGCTGCAGAAAAATTTGTTTTACTTAAGCATCTATAAAGACTAGATGCTTTTGACATTAACAAAGAAGATTTAATTCCCTTACCCGATACATCTGCTACACCAAAACCATAAACACCTTCGGATAATTCTGAAAAATTATAAAAGTCTCCCGAAACAATCTTAGCAGGTATATTTATTCCTGCGATAGGAAATTTTTCTTTTTTATTTTGAGACAATAAAGTTTTTTGTATCTCACCAACTATCTCAATTTCTTTTTGCATTCTATTCTTATCAACTAAATCTTTTGCCATCTTTGCGTTTCTAATTGCTAATGCTGCTGGACCAGATAAAGTTTCTAAAAGTTTTCTATCATTTTCCTCAAAAAGTTTTGATTGACTTTTTTTATTTAGACAATGAATAACACCAATGCATTCATCAGATACAATTAAAGGAGCACATAAAACTGAATAAGTTGTAAAATTTGTTTTATTATCTAAATCAAAATAAAATTCTGCGATCTCTCTTACGTCTTTTCTAACATCACCAACTCTTATACATCTTTTGTTTAATACAGCTTTTCCCATAACACCTTGAGTAATCGGTATTTCAAAATCTTCTAAGTATGATTGGTATTTGGAAGCAATACATTGAAACATTTGTTTTTTTTCATCAATTAAAAAAACATTTGCTGCTTGTGCATTAATACGTTTAATAATTAATGCTAGTGAGTCTTGTAATGTTTCAGTTAAATCTAATGAACGAGCCAATTCTTGATTCATTCTAGTAACTAACTCTAAATCTTTTTTACTTTCGTCTTCGAATTTGATTGGGTCAGTTTTTTTAGTCTTAAAAAACATGTTATTTACTAATTGAAATTCAGTAGTTTTTTGATAATTTTGTTTATAATGGAAATCATAATTCATGCGCCTAATTTCTATTTGCATTTAAATGATGCAATACTTTTCGTGCAATATTGCATAAATGGCTTCATAGAATTTTCCTCCCAAATTAAATTATAAGTTGTGCTCTATATTACAGCATTTATTCTAGGAAGTATATGGGGGAGTTTTAGCAATGTATGTATATATAGACTACCAAAGAATGAAGGGGTTGTAGCAAGTCGTTCATATTGTCCAAGTTGTAGCAAAACTATTCGATGGTACGATAACATTCCTCTTTTTTCTTTCATTCTTCTAAAAGCTAAGTGTAGATATTGTGCTACTAAAATCAGTCCTCAATATTTTATTGTTGAACTTGTGAGTGCTATAATTTTTACCTCTATTTATTTTTTTTATGGTTTTACTTTTACTTCTTTATTACTCATTGTCCTATGCGTGTTCTTTATAGTAATTTTCTTTATTGATCTTGCACATTATATAATACCTAATGAACTTACTTTTCCTTTAATGGTGATTGGTTTTGCAAAATCTTTTTATCCAAACTTAGATCCTTCAATCTTTCCAAATTTTTTAAACTCATTGATAGGTGGAGTTATAGGTTATTTAATCATTTGGTTGATTATTTTTTTATATAAAAAACTAAAAGATAAAGAAGGTATGGGCCTTGGGGATGCTAAACTATTATCTGCAATAGGATTTTGGTTTGGCTGGATATCAATTCCATACATTTTAATATTTTCTTCTATAACAGCGTTAGTTATATCAATACCAAGTTTAATCAACAAAAGTAAAAATATGTCCTCTCAAATACCATTTGGACCTTATATAGTTTTTGGAACGATAATTTATTTTACTGTGATGGAAAAAATTTTAAATTTAATATCTTAATTAATAACTACTATCTCTCCATCCACCTCTGTTTGAAATTATTTCACCAGGTACTGAGAAAATATCAAATAATGTCAGTGAGTCCTCTGTTGGCCCTGCCACGTTAGCAAATAATTTGTCTGCAAAAATTACCAACTCAGATAGCACACCTTTCCTTACAAAGCCACAAACATTCCCTGCTGCTTGCGGAACATCCGCTGGAGGATCATCTAATTTTAATCTAGCTGAACCATTGGTTCCACATTCATCATCTGCTACACAAATAAAAGCTGCACCTTGATTACATCTTTGCTCTCCTGGAGGAGGTTGGTAAATTGGAAAATATACTTTTCCTTTAAACAATGTTGGTGAGGCAGAAGATTTTCTATATAATTTTTCAGATTGCAATCCCGAGCTTGAGCCATCAGCTGATGATCTATCAAGACCAATTACCCAGGCAGTTTCACCGTTCATAGTGCTTATACAATCATCAGAAGTGTTTCCTGTAACGTCTACACATTTTTTTGGAGATTCAGGAGCACTTGTATTCAAATTATCAATTGATCTTGCACGATCAGAACCTATTAAAGCTTGATTTCTAAAATCAGAGTTACTTCCCTCAGGAATAGTAACACCATTGAGATGTTCAAAATATGGATAATGAACATCAATTAATCCATATAAAATATTATCTTGATCATCTTCCATTCCACCTAGGTCAGTGAAGTTACCTGTTGCTCCAAAAAGATAAAATTTTCCATCATTGAATCCAACTCCAGCATCCATACCAAAATAAGAATATCTAGCATTCTCTAATGAAGCATCTAATCTAAACAAAGTTGTTTGAGCAAATACATCTGCACCTTTTTGACTGGTTAAATTAATTTTTGTTATTTTTCCCTCGAGATCATTGACGTAAACCATTGCTCCTCTCCATGGAATATCAAAAGCAGTGTCAGGGGTAATCACTACTGGAGTGGCTGGAATTGCATTTGAAATGTTGCTTCCAAATTGTGTAGGGGAAACTGCTCCGGTAGCATCAGTAACGGTTCCAACAGGAGTAGTATCAACAATCGTAATAGCCCCACCATTTTTGACTGCGCCGTATATTCCTCCAGGTGGAATTGTAATTCCACCATCAATTATTTGCTCTAATGCAACTATAAATACTGCAGATCCTGCACATTTATCATTTTTACTAAGTCCACCAGCTAAAATAGCAACATAAACATCTTTTTCAGGGTTCCCTTTAGCGTCATGAGAAGGAATTCTAGCTATTCTTGGGGTTGCCCAGGTTTCTCCTAACAAAGAGTAATCCCAGTGTCTGTTATCATCAAAAAATCCTGATGCTCCCGTACAAGCAGTAGATATGTTAAATGGGGTACTTCGTTTAGCTTCATCAGAATTTTCATCAGCATCTTCTGGTTGATGCGCATTAATTCTCAATTCTTCCTCAAAAGTTACTTGTAGTAAATTTCCAACTATTTTGGCACTTTTGATAACTAATTGATCTCTTCCTCCCTCCTCGCTTGCTTTTGTTGCTGACAGTAAATCTATTGGAACATCCTGTCCACTAGTATAAGGCAACTCTATACCTGCAAAATGAAAAGTTTTACTCACATAACATGAAGCTTCTACACTATTATTATGATATGTAGTACTCGTCTGACAAATGGCAGCAGCATCTTGCGCATCAGTTGTGTCTTCACTAATCAGTTCATCTACTGATCTTTTTTGATGATAAATTTCGTAAGCTTTTATACCTTCCTCAGATTGAAGATAAGATGCAAATCCTGAATTATATGGGTATTCTATAATTCCTCCAAAAGCATCTGACTTTAAAATTTTTCTATTTATTTGATCATTAAAAATAGAATACAAATGAATTGGTTGATCACGATCAGTAACATCTAAAACTGAAAAACCAGCACCTCCTCTTCCATAAGGAACAAATAATATTGTTCTCCACTTTTTAGTATTGTCCTCTTCTAAAGAGCCTTCATTTACAATATATCCTGTTGTAAAAACATCATGGGTTACTGCAGAACCATCAACTCCAAATATTGGATTAGTACCACCGGCTCCAACTTTAATTACCTTCTGTTCGCCATCTACAATTTCAGTAACATCAATTTTGCCATCATAATCTTTGTTCATTATTTGTGGTAAGTTGGTTGCAACGAACGGTGGAAGAAAGGCCCAAACCTCATTTCCTGTCTCAGCATCAATTGCATGAAGTAAACCGCTGTTAGATCCGGCATAAAGAGTATTTTTTCTTGTTGCATTTTTACTCATAAAATTTGCATAATTATTTGTAGCTCTAAAATAAGCTTCCTCATTATCATCTGAAAAACTCAAACTTGCATCAGGGGGTCCAATTTCGATAAGTTGAGAATGGTAGATATCACCCATCACATGATCCCTAACTTTGTTAATTTTACAATCTCCAGCATAATTAAAATAATCAGTGCCTTTCATAAAATTTATTAAACCTATAACATCATCAGCGACACCATCAGCAACACCTGGCTCATCTTTACAATCTGAATTTGAATTATGATAATCCTGAATGACATAACCTGTGCTTTCCATATGTTTTTGAATTATGCTTGAGTTTTCTGCTTTAAAGTTATCCCAATTACCTGCATAAGGAAGATTCGGAATTGCCGTCCATATATTTCTTGTATCTGCGTTACTTCCCTCAGTTGATTGACCCTTAATTTGAAGTGCAGCATTCCAATTTTTTGCAAAACTCATTTCATGTATTACTGTTCCATCTGCATTTAATTCTTTTCTTAAAAGTTTTCCTTTCCATTCTCCATATTGCTCATACTCAAATTGTGCTTGGTATAATGAACCTCCTTCTTGAATTGTTGCTGTAATTGAAGGTGCAGTAAATGCTAGTTTATCTGCTAGAATTTGTCTTATTTTACTCGTTAGTTGTTGTTTCAATTCCTCAGGAGTTTTTGGCTCCATCAATGAATGACAATCTTTATGATTTGGATCGTTATTTGGACACGAACCCTTTTGTGCAAATTCTAAAAATAAATCTCTTGAGTCTTCTTTAATCCCATCTCCATATGCAACAAACAAAGATACTATTCCTTTTTTTCTTAAAGCCTCAATTTGATCCATGGCCTTTCCTTTGTTATTACCACTACCATGATTTCTCATTGCTCCATCACCTATCACAATAACGTAGTTTAGTTGACATTCCTCATCCTCTTTATAAACATTAGTGGGATCGTCATTGAAATATCCAGTTGCCATTTGAGAAAATGCTTCTGCATCAGTACCCCAAGCAGTTCCCAGATCTGTTAACACACCCATAATTTGGCTTGCACCTCGAGGACTGATAGGAACCTCTAGACAAGAGCTGTCATTACACCTTTGAGATTTTTGGGTACTTGCATTCCAGCCTAAATAATATTTACAACCCCCATTTTTATGACAATCCTTTCCACCTTTATTATCATGCTTGCCACTTACTTCCCCTGCATTCCAGTGGCCAAATCCAAAATATGCCCCAGTGGTTAAGGTAGAGTCATTCACGATTGCTTGCATTGCATCTTTGACACCATCCCATCTTCTTATTCTTTGTCCACCCATTTGCTGAAGCCAAGCTTCATCCTCTTCAGTTGCATTGAATTTTGTTCTGTCAAATTCATCAATATAACCTGAAAAAGCTGAAACAATAATTTTATCACCAACTACCGTAATATTTCTTGCATCATTAAAACCAACTTTTGCTGCAGGTAAATTTCCACTGTCTTCTTTTGTATTTGCAGTTGATGTAGCAAAACCTTTTCCGATACTTTCTATTACTTCACATGTTACTGGATTAATTTTTTGCATCACATGATTTATATTTGAAATTATATAGGCGATTTCATCGCTATTAGGATCCATCTCCATATCCGTTGCATATGCCATGCCGGTATTAGTTGTATAATTTGGATTATTAACATTGTTACATCTAGTAATTTGATTTTTTTTAGCTACAAAAGAATTTCCTACAGCTTTTAAATCTGCAGAAAAAACATCACCATCTCTAACAAAATAAATAAGTGTTCCTGTGCTATTAATTTCAAAGTTACTTAAATTTTTGAATCTACAAGTTTTACAATCTGTTGTGGTTTTAGACTCCATAGTTGTAAGATTTACAACTTTTAAAAAACCACCATTCTTTTTCGATCCGGTTATAAACAGATATGGTGTGTCGCCAATCGTTTTTACTTTTAATCGAAATACTTGTGCTTTATCTTCTGTAACTGCTATTGCAACTTTACAGGTTGATCCATCTTCAGAAAAACCAAACACCATATGTTTTGCACCATTCTCCCAAGCTCTAAAAAAAATAATATTATCATTGGATAATGTAGTGCCTGTAGCAGTCAGGCCACTTACGTATTGTACATTAGCATTTCTTGCAACTTTTTGATTACTAAAATTCATAGTTGTATCCACAAGATTTTCACAACCACCTGATGGAACATTCGTAATTTCTGAGAATGTATCATCTAATGATCCAGCACTTGTGTATCTCAATACTCCTCTGCTACCTGCTGACTGGGAAAATAAGAGATTGCCACTTGAGTCATAATCTGCTCCATTAACAATCTCCAAACCATCTTCTCCTATCCATGCCATCATACTATCGGAACTATCTATCAAGAATAAAATGTTTGCAGCAACATCACCATCTCCTGCGCCGGGAGGAACGGGTTTTGAATATATTTTACCAGTAAAAAATAAACTCAATAAAATTATAAAAATATATTTATAGATCATCATAATATTTACCAATCCGCCTCTATTACATCTTCACCACTGATATAATCCATCATTTGATCATTACTTATTAAAAGTGCTTCAGTTATTAGACCTCTTTCTTTGTAGGTTCCATAAATTATAAATAAACTTCCAATGCTTAAATTTACACTACCTAACCAATTTTTGTCCTGAGCTTCATTTCCAGGGTCACTGACAAAATTTTTTGCAAAATTGTATACTTCATTACTTTCTTTCTTAGATGATGTCAGCCTAATAGCTGCTATTTTTGAGTCATAAACTGTCACTTCAAGCTCAGTAACATCAAATCCGGCATTTTCACAAAAATCGACTGCATGATTTTTATATTTTACAGAATACTCTTGACCATAAACTTCGGGATTATATTTTGTTAAAAAATCAAATTTCTCAGCAGCCTGAATAACATCTGATCCTATTGGAACATTCAAAATAATACATGCATATGATGAGTTTAAAAATAAAATCTTAAAAAGGATTATTAAAAATATTTTTTTCACAACCTAAATTTAATGAATTCTGAAAAGTTTTTCAATATCCATAGTGTCAAATTTGTGACAGAATTTTTATCATCTTTAATGAGAAAGCACTAAAATTGTCTCGAGGGGAATTAATATATCTGGATTAGAAGATGTTCCTAAAATTCCACAACCAAATATTCTGTATGTGGATCCCATTCTTTGAGACATACCTGAGCTTTTTTTCAAACTGCTTCCCGCTGCCTTATAGACGGCTGTACCAGAATTAACAATAAAGTACTCGTAGGTAAATTGTTCTAATTTCGTTTTTTCATCGGGATCAGTCACAATTGGTTCAATTAATTGAAAAAAACTTAAGTCTTTTTTATGTTCAACATATCTAAAAGTTGATTCTTGACTTAAATTTTTAAAACTTTTGTAACAAGGTGTTTGATCTGGTTCATATTCATCCTTGTCTTCAGAAGGCATGTTGGTAGGTATCTCTCTTCTTGATGATCGAGAACCACTATCATTGACTGCTCCCATTATTTGATCAATTAAATTTTTTTCTCCTTCCATTAACGCTGTTTCAGCTACATAAAAAGTTTGTTGATATTCATCACTACTATTATTTCCACGATGGTCAGATGAAGCAATTACAATTAAAGCGCCCCCCATTAAAGACATTGCAAGTAATAAGACTAAAGACAAAACAAGCGTAAAACCTTTTTCCTTTTTTCTAGTTTTAAGTACCATCAAAAAAATCCTTTTCCGACATTACGAGTGTTAACTGTGACAAGAACAGAGTCTATTAATTTTAAACTATCATCACCAGCTTGCGTATCAAATCCACCAGATTGTGTCTCAACACCACTTTGTGTTGAAACATCTGTTGTGGTCTGATCAGAACCTTTCCTATCACTTAGAAGTCCTCTCGGTTTTCTTTTCTTTTGAGATGTAGCTGTAAAAAAGTTTTCCTTAGATGTGAAAGTGATTCTTATGTCTACACCTCTTATTTTAGAAAACATAAGTCTAATATCACTTCCATCTGCGTCTGTGCCCGCAACATCGGGCAAGGGATATTTTCCACTTACATCTTGAATTATCAAACCATTCTCATCAAAAGGAACGAACTCCATATCAATCACATAATCTCTTATCATTTCTTTTTCTATACACTCAGGACATCTAGCTTTATCATTTATCCACTCACCAGTTCCAAATAATGGCCATTGGCATATACTTTCATCTCTCGCTTGATAATAAGTCTCAACAGATTTATAAACAGCGTATCTTTGATTATTCGTATTCCCAGATTTTTCTGCAAAATAAGTAATTCTATATTTTTTAAAAGGTTGTTTAAGACTGTTTTGATTAAAATCCTCATAAACTATCTCAATTGAATCACAACATGTGTCTTCAGGACTCCAACCTTCTGTATCAGTGTCAGCACCTCCAGCATGACGTGGTATCTTATAATTTCCCAGCGATTTTTTTCTGATAACTATTGGATTTGTACTTTTAAACGCATCATCATATCCATTATTAATATCCAAGTAACTAGTTTTTGGAAGAACAATTGAATTTCCGTCAGTACATTTTGCATTTGCTTCTGTTTGATATTTATTTATTTCGCTTGTGCCTGCATAGTATCTAAAGCCTGCCATCCTTACATCTCTCATGATCATTGAAATTAAATCTCTACTTGACTTACTAATACTTACTTTTTCGCTAACCTGAGAATATGTTTTGTTAACGACATTATAAGTTGTATACATTGCACCCATAATTATGGTTGTTATTACAATACCAATTAATAATTCAATTAATGTAACACCTGATATATTTTTTAATTTTTCCCTCATAAATTTCTTTTATCCGTCTTTGTCCTCATCTTCCTCTTGTGCTACTATATCATCTTGCTCTTCTGCTAATGTTTCTTCTTCCAGTGTTTGGGGACCTTTTAATTTGTAATCAGATTGAAAATATAAATATTTTGTTTTTTTTCCATCATTTAATTTAATTTGAACTCTTCCAATATATAACATCTCATCTTTAATATTGGGATTAGATTTATCAGCCGCACCTGTGGCCCAATCAGCCTTGATTTTAAATATCCGAAATTTTCTAGTTTCATTTTTACCTACACAATTCATATAATCTCTAGAATTTAAAATTGCTTTCCACTTTCTTAATTTCATTTCTGGTGGAATTAATGCATTTGCTTTTGTAGCACCTCCATATATATTTCCTGAATTATCATCTGACCCAGGATTATTCGCAGCACAAATTTCTCCTAAATCTGTTTCTCCATGTAAGTATTCAGAAAAATTAGATTTATCTCCTCCAGCAGTTTTATTGCCAATTACGTCTTCAGCTATCATGTTCGATAGGTAATTAGCTTTTGTTCTTTCTCCTGAGGTATAAACTGATTGAACAGAATAATTGGTCATTTGTAAAATTGCAACAAAGCCAATACCAATAATTGCAGTCGAAACCAAAGCTTCCAAAAGTGAAACACCTCTAGTTCTTATAAGCTTTTTTTTTTGTTTAAAATTAACTTCTTTCATTATATTAACTTTCCCAATCATCTTTTTGCCATTTCATTTTAGAAAAATTACCATATCGTGACCACTTTATCACATTTAAATATAACGGTTTCTCATTATCAGAAACCATTGGATTCGGTTTGTTATCATTCGAGTGTTTCTCTTCCTCAAATTCAATATTACAAGAAATAGACCTTTCATTGCTACAAAGATAAATATGGTCGTACGGAACTCCCGAACTTTCTTCAAACGCAAGATCTCCTTTGGCCTCATAAAATCTACCATTTCTTGAAAAACATATTCCAGCTTGGTCTGAAATATTTGATGTTATATGCTCTAAGGTAATGGAATAGACTGCATTTTGAATTTTTTCTGAGGAAGAAGTGTCTGTTGTCCAATATGTATCACTTTCAAGATCACATCTATCTTTTCTTATGTCTGGTTCATCAGGATTTTCACCAACATTTATTAATTCTGTAAACTCAGCCATTGATAAACCCCGTGACTGAACAATTAACTCGTCTTCATCTGAATAAGAAAATTTTACTTGTACATAAGCAAAAGTACCCCTTTCAGTTTGCATATGAACATTTTTTATAAGGGCATATACTTTATCAACATCACCTCTTACTCTCCTTTCGTTATTCCATTCGGTAAAATTTGGGTAAGCAACGGCTGACATTATGCCAACAATGGAGAGAACAATTATTAATTCTATAATTGTTAAACCTTTAATTTTCTTTTCCTGCCCCAGCATCAATCTTTCCAGCTTTTACTAGTTCCTCTAAAGACTTGGTCATTGTGATCATACCATCTTTTACAGCTGTTTGCATGATGCTTGGTATTTGATGAATTTTTGCTTCTCTAATTAAGTTTTGGATAGGAGGTGTACACTTCATCACTTCAAAAGCACCACAACGTCCTTGACCATCTTTAGTTTTAAGAAGTCTTTGAGTTACTACCATTTTTAATGATGTTGATATTTGAGCTCTAATTTGTGCTTGCTGCTCAGGTGGAAACACATCGATTATTCTGTTGATTGTATTTGGTGCACCGCTTGTGTGTAAAGTACCAAAAACCAAATGTCCTGTTTCTGCGGCTGTTAAGGCAAGACCAACTGTTTCTAAGTCTCTCATCTCCCCAACTAAAATAACATCTGGATCTTCTCGAAGAGCTGCTTTCAAAGCACTAGCAAAAGTTTGTGTTTGTTTACCTACTTCTCTATGAGAGACAATACTCTTTGCATCTTTATGGATAAATTCAACTGGATCTTCTACTGTAATAATATTTGCTGTTCTTGTTTTGTTAATTTGATTAATGATCGCTGCTAATGTTGTTGATTTTCCAGAACCTGTTGGTCCTGTCACTAAAACTAATCCTTTATGCATATCAATTATATCATAAAGAACAGGTGGTAAATCAAATTGTTCCATTTCGGGAATTACACTTTCAACTCTTCTTAAAACTGCAGCTGGTCCATGAATAGTCTTATAAAAATTCGCTCTAAATCTTAATCCACTTAATGTTACTGATGAGTCTAATTCATGAGTATCATTAAATCTTTTCAATTCAACTTCATTACAATTTGTCGACAATAAATCCTGAAGATCTTGAGCTTTAACCATGACATCAGGTATCTTATGAATTTCACCAGTTTGTCTGTATGCGAGTGGCCAGCCGGTTCTTATATGAA
>MDSZ01082283.1_pt1 | contig 13148 bp, 13 predicted proteins | sample 811201 | NCBI WGS metagenome assembly MDSZ01 (sample SAMN05326647, study PRJNA326480) | marine metagenome | isolation source: seawater | place: Indian Ocean: North | collected 2010
AAATTGGACATTTTTAAAAATGTCCAAAAACAAAATTCGAAATAGAAGTTTATTTTCGAAAAAACCAAAAAAACAATAAATCAAAACAATATAAAGAGCACACTAAAAATTCCGCAATCCAATTACAAGATTCTGTATTACAGCATATTGTTTGTCATTAAGGCAACCCATCCAAGAAACACTTCTGTTGTGCAACTTGTTCCATTGTTACTCCCATTTCCTCAAAATACTTAACACGGTCAACAGAACCAGCCTCAGAACCACCTTTATAATGATGTAGTATTGTAAAGTCCCGCATCAGCCCCACCTTGAGTAGCATATTCATATGCAGGTTCAAGTCCATTCCCCACAACCAAGGATTGTAATCTCTCAAATATCCCCACCAAGTAGCGTAAGATTTCGGCTTAAAAAAGTAGCAGAAGAATTCAGCTGTGGTAGTCTGAACAATGGGCTCAGAAAGGGCAGACGTCCGAATATGAGGAAACACTGTATTATTGTTTGCCACGCTCGGTAATAACATATCCCAATCATCTTTATACAAATAATGCTGTATTTGTTCCCAGTTGATCGCAGAAGTGAATTCTACATCATCTAAAGAAACCAATATAATATCATAATCACGGACTTTCCAAGGATGGCAATGTGCTTTCAAGAACTGCCCGACAATCCCCGGATTTTCTTTATTGTATTCAAATATTTTTATATCTATTTTACGACCAATCTTCTTACGATTTTCAGTAAAAAAGTGTTCCTTTTGTTTTTTATATGGCTCACCAAACCCAGGAACAATCCATAATAATTTCATAAGTAGTATAAGTTGTACTTATCAAAATATACTTATATTGATTTCAACTTTATTCTTCAAGCACGATTCCATTCTTCATCATCTTCAGAATTACTTTGATTATCGTCTTCTGCTTTTTGTTCTAAAGAATCACAGAACTTATCGTGGTCAGAAATATATTTTTCTGTTTTCATAAAATCCTCGTATTCTCCATAATCACCATATTCCTCATAATGATGCTCTGCATTATATCTTGTCAAATCTTCTTGTAAAATATATTTATCTTCTAATTTTGTAGCACTTCTTTCTATAATGGCTTGGTTTTGTAAATACCATTGTTCAGGTGTGAAAGTTTCTTTCCAGCTGGGATACCAATTCCGTCCATTACGACTATACATCACTTTTCCTCGCACATTTTGGAAAATAGACTTGTGAGTAATGCGCTGTGGTTTCATCATTTTTATCATACGTGGCCCAGTCCAAATATGACCATTTTTCCAATATTTAGAATCGTATTCATTAATACCAACAATTTCATCTTTCAAATCATTATCCACTTCATTCAAAACAATACCCTTCCATTTAGTTTCCTGTACAAAATCCTTTGTCAAATTCTCATCAATAGGGACAATAATCTGACGTTGTTCTACTTTTGGAGCTAACACAACTGGTTCCAAATGGACCTCTTCACGAATATAGCGACCACGTTGTCCTGGTCGTGGTTTTGCACCTTGACGTGGTATATCTTGTAGTTTTTGGTCTTTTGGGTTATTGTTGTCTTTGTTGTCTTTGTTGTCCCTGTTTTTGCGCTTAGCTTTTTTGTTATCTCTATATTCCCGAGATTCTTCTTTTGTAACTTTTTGTCCTCTTGTCCAACCTGGCATATTTAAAATTTGTTTTACAAACTATCTATAGTAGAAATAGAATTCAATTTTTTATATAAATATAATATAAATGTCATTTACAAGATTCAATTTTGATCCAAGCCGAACACAAAAAATATTAGAAGAATCAACCTTTGCAGGAAGATATATTTTAAATACTCCAGGTCCAGGAGATAATTTACCATTTATGGAAGATAGTCAAATACGTCTTCAAAAATGGGGAGCCAATGCCCATAACGAAGGCGCCAATATTGAAAGTGATTTACGCGGATTGACCCGTTCATACAATCGTGACCATGTAGATTTCAATAATTATCAAGATTATCGTTTTGTATCTCAACCACTTTCATATACTAAACAAAAACCTTTTGTTGAAGAATCTCGCGCAAGTCATCCAGCTTGGGAATGTTTAGACAAAGAAATGTATAATTGGGAATATCCTCATTTTAATCCACAACAACACTTAAACAATACTTTTGTTCAAAATGGGTCATCTCGTCTTGAAGCAAAGGATACTGTTCGTTCCAGTCAAAATACCTTTGAAGTATTATTACCAAATCAACAACACTGTAAAAAAGGTTCTCAACACGCTTGTTATAACAAGAAGGATTGTCCATTTGAAAAAACAATATAAATAAAATATATATGAATTTAGAACAACAAATACAATCACAAGATGAAAAGTGTTATAGAGAACTTGTAAAAAAAGAATTATTACCGCAATTTAAAGCATATAACAAAGAATTCAAGATTATTAAGGAGAGCCTTAATAATCAGATCGAAAAAACTGTAAAACATATATCCGAATTAAAGCGCAATAAAATAGTCATTTTATCGGGATATCCAGGTTCAGGTAAATCCACTATAACAAATGCATTGAAAGAACATAATTACAAGGTTCTCAGCTTAGATGATAAAATAAAAAATTACAATGATTTGATCAAGAAAACCCAATATTATATGAAACGAAAAAACAGTAAAAACATAGTTTTAGATGGTACATTTTTGAAACAAGAACAAATAGATATGTTTCAATGGGTGAATGATGAAAAGAATCACGATTTGATAGTCATACATATAGACATACCAATGGTGTTTGCGTATTTCAATAATATCAAAAGATGTTTAGACAAGCGAAATAATAGAACATCAGTACCGTATAAAGTGTATGAGTCAATGGAAAAAACAAAAACTGTGATTGTACCCGAAAAGAATTCATATGTGATCCGTTACAACTAGATAACTTGAGTAAAATATAATATAATTATTTTATATAACTATTATAATTATATGGAAGCTATAGTCCCATTATTCGCTTTAGGTTCTCTATATGTAGTGAACGAAAAACAAAAACAAAAAAAACAGAAAGAAGGATTTAATAGTAGCGGTCTTCCAAATGTAAGTATTCCAGATAAAAATTATAACAATGAGGTGGAGAACATATTATCTAATGAAACAGACAATACCACCAAATTGGGAACTGTCAATAAATATGATGGTGCTTCTGGAGTATATACCGATAAATATTTTGATAACGCTACAGCAAGTTCTTCGGCTGCTCCAGTAGGACAATATAAGACATTAGCCGGCGATTATGCAGATAGTTCATATTTCCAACATAACAATATGGTGCCATTTTTTGGTGGAAATATGAGAAACGCCATTGTTGATGAAAATACCAGCGAAGCCATTTTAGACAATTATACTGGTTCAGGTTCTCAAGATATTACCAAAAAGGAACAATCACCATTATTTGCTCCACAAGAGAACTTACAATATTCTCATGGGGCACCAAATCAAAATGATTTTTATCAATCACGTGTAAATCCAAGTCAAAAAGTAGCCAATGTAAATCCTTTTAAACAAGAAAGTGTTGCACCAGGTTTAGGTCTTGGATATGGAACAACTGGTGGAGATGGTTTTAATGCAGGTATGATGAATCGTGAAAGCTGGGTACCAAAAACAGTAGATCAATTACGTACTGAAAACAATCCAAAAGCTGGTGGTGTAAGTATATTGAACTACGAAGGTCCAGCAGTATCCCATATTAAAAAATATGGTCAAGAAGGTAAATTTGAGAAAAACCGTCCCGACCGTCATTATGAAAATACTTCTGATAGATGGTTCACTACCGGAGGTTTAGAAAAAGGTGCAACTGCACGTTCTGAACAAATTGATCGTTTTACAAACCGTAAAGAAATTGGTCGTCAATATGAAGGTGCTGCAGGTTATTACAACAGTGGAGAATATGTAAAAGGTAAATATCAAGAATCACGTCATATTGATTTGGGTGCCGTACCAGTAGGTGTAGCACACGCAAAAAACAAAAACTCTGCTTGTGAGGGTGATTATGGTTACAAAGCTAAAAAGGCATATCCAAACAATCGTAGTAATGAATCTAATTATTTTGGTTCCATAGGATATTCTGTAGGTGCTGCAGTCGCGCCATTATTAGATGTATTACGTCCATCCAGAAAGCAAAATGCAGTGGGAACTTTACGTCCATATCAAAATCCAAAAACACACGTATCGGAAACATATATGTATGATCCAAATCAAAAAGCAGCAACAACTCATCGTGAAACAACCGGAGAATCCAAATTCCACTTAAATGTCAATCGTAATCAAAGAGGAGGTGCTTATGAAGTAACAGAACATCAAGTAGCTGACAACACACGTGCTGAAACAGGAGATTACTTTTATTCCGGTAATGCTGCGGCTGGTGCAGGAACACGTGAAATGAGATCTTATCAAGCGGAAATGAATCAACGCAACAATGATATTAAAAGTTCTACTATCAAAGGAAGAATGGTGCCTGGAAATATGAAAATGTTAAATCATCACGTAAATATGAATAATGCACAAAAAGATGTTTTATTGAAAAACGAACGTCCAGCAATGGGATCATTACCAGCGAAAGGACCAGCAAGTCAATTTATGGGTATTTCATCTGTTGCTAACAAAGATAATTATTCCGGAATTCAAATGGACCGTAACAATGGTAGTATAATGGATGCATTGAAGTCTAATCCTTATGCAGTAGATCATACAAAAGTATTATAAGTATAGTAAAAATGATGATGTATAAATTACATTATCATTCAAAAGCATTCGCAAACATTCACACACATTCACCAATTCCTTTCTTATTTATTATAATACCAAGGCAATAATTCAAAAAAATCCTTTGTTTTATTAATAATTTTGGGAACGTCTTTGAAAATATGCATTTCCTCGTAAATAATATGTGCAATAATCAATGCTTTGGTTAACCAATCCAATTCAGCACTGGTATTTATTGGATTGTATGATATTGTATTCAATAATAACGTAAATCCGGCAATTAATCCCACAGTCTCCTTTAAATGATCTTTGATATATTCAAAACTCATTTTGTAATGATTTGGGACGTGTATAAAAAGCATATAATACAAAAATATATTCCATTGCATAGTGGGACCAAGACATACAAGGCATGTGCTACATAATAATTGGAAAATCTTCTTTTCGTTGTTTTTCAAATGAAAATGGGGCATATCATTGCGAAAATGGACAGCGGCGCTTAATAAAAAAGCATAATGAATCAAATTATCATTATGAGAAATATGTGCAAAAAGGGTTCCAGCAGTAGCGGCAAGATTGATTTTATAAAGGGTCGGTATAAGTTGGTATTTTTTCGCGTGAATATAGTCGGTTAAACCGTGTGGTGCAATGATCCACGTGGGACTGTATTTTATGAGTTGATTATGTATATTTGGTAATAGCATTATAATAGAAAAAAAGATATTTTTAATTAATTTTTCGTTAAAAGTCTTGTGAATTTACACTTACATCATCATCTTGTTGAATAATAGAAAGTCTCCTCTTACGTCTGTGTTTACATATGGAATGTAATATATATAAAACACTTATTCCGCCAAAAAGGAAGAAACCTAATATGTAATGATTTTGGGTAGATTTTATGGGTGTTGCCGCAATTACGGGAGATAAAGTAGGTTGATATGTATCAATTTGTGGCATAAAAAAAGATATTGGTTTTATATATTATAGTGATATTATGTATTTATTACTCAGATGTAAATAGGCGATTCATATTATTGGCCTCTAAGTTATATTCTTGTTCTTCAAATAGTCGTTTGATCATTTCATCATCTCTGAAGCGAACTGTGTAGCTTTGTTGTATATTTCCCCGACCAATACGACCCAACGATTGAATAGTTTTTTGTTGTGTCATATTATTGATGTCTTTACCGATGACCCCGTGACAAAACTGATAGTTTGTACCATAAATGTAATCACTTGATGCAATAATAATATATAGATATTGATTTTGAGCAAGTTGTTTCATTAATTCCAAATAATCAGGATTACCATCTTTGATTAGTACACCAATTCCCAATAGTAATAATACCTTCAAATTGTTTTCAATATTGAGCAATAAGATTTGCTTGACAAATTCCTCGCCAATATGAGGACTAAATGCATTTTCTACAAATTCCTCACCAATCCAAGCAGATTGATGAGGGCGACTATTTGGAATATATTTATAATCTAATGATACCAACAATACTTGTTTACGGAGTTTTTCAATATCGTGAACCATCTTTTTGCATTCGTTGTTCATTTTGGTCTTTTCTACTTTTTCACCATCTTCATTTTTTTCCATTTGGTTTTCAATTTGTTTTTCCAAAGCCTCGATTTTGTCTGTAAGGTCATTATTTTTTGTTATTTTGGCCAATAATTTTTGGAATTCGGGTGTTGGAATGTTGGATTGTTGTAAATAGAAGTTACCAATCTTGGATACGTCTTCACATAAGTATATTGTAGGACCATCAGTTAATGTATGAGCATCTTGGGTGGTAAATAATATACCACTTTGAGATACTTTTGGTTTTTTTGTAGGTTCATTAAATACACTGTATGTGCGTTTCAGTTCTACGCTATTCAAACCATCTAATTTTGTTGAAGAAGGGTCTTGTAATGATGTTGTTCTCACAATACCGCTACCAAATTTCGGCTCATCTTGTTGCTTGCATATATTATAAACGTTCCGCCATTGCTCCTCAGGAATACTGCGTAATACATCCAAATAATACTGTTTGATAGAGTTCATAGTAATGTTGGCAATACTACCGTCAAAATATGCGTCAACGCTCATATCCTCATCCAGAAGTTTTCGTGCGTGAACAATGTTAATAAATCGCACAACGCGTTCTAAATCAAAATACCGTAATAATGTTTTGTTAGTATCACAATAATCAACACATTTTCGCATATCTCTATAAGAATCACAAAGTGTGTGAATGAGAACACAATAATTAGATTTGTTTAATATTGGAATGGACTTTTGATAATCATTACTGAAAATGTTATGGACATTGCCATCAAACCGTTGACGAAAATCACTCAAGACATTGGTAATCTCATCATTACGAGGAAGAGTCGCACAAGACAAGACTACATTTGGAATAAGGTTTTGCGCCCAATTATTATGAATAACGTCGTGTAATTCGTGTTCTTCGCTATCCATAGCAATTGTTGGTTCATCCCAAAACATAATGATATTTTCTTTGCTATTGAATGCCAACATATAATTCATACTGATCAAATATGATTTGACATCACAAATAATAATGTCTACTTTATCTCCGACACTATTATCTGCTTTATAAATTCCACCTGTTCGGTAATTGCGTTCAAATTCTTTAACCGCATTATAATGTAAACGAATATCTGATGCGGTTTTACATCCAAAAGCAAATGCAACTCTTTTTCCAACATTAATTGCCGATTTGGCCAATGATAAACCAATATGCCGGGCCACACAGACAAATATAATTCGGTGAGAGTTTGATAAACCAATTGGAGTAAGGGTCTTTCCGGTTCCTGTGGGAGCACAATATAATACCAATTTGGCACTATTGCGGTTCCTTTTGAAAATATTGTAAATGGATTTTTGGTGACTAAATAATTTTTTGTCTTGGTATTTTAAAATATATTCATTTTTTTCAATGTATAAGCTGGCATTTTGAATAATATCTTCCGTGCGAATATTGACGGAGTATTTACTAATAACTAAATTTGCAAAATCTAAAATATGAATATTTACTTTTGTAATAGATGATTTTAATACGTGTATAAGAGAGTAGAGAAATGATACATAAGAAGATTTACCTTTTTTATTTATTTTTATAATATGATAGCAAAGCTCGATAATTAGGAATTCAAAAATATTTGATTTATTGGTAGAAATACTGTTGTCCAAATTACCAATGCGAATAGAATCTGTACTAGACATTTTCTTTAATTTTTTGGTATCCACTTTGAATTTGAAATCAGCATATTTTTTGAGTGTTTTGTCTATTTTCTCTTGAAAGTATTTTTCATAGAGAACAGTATGGAGGTTTTCGTCGGCGTCTATTTTCAAAAACTCCAATAATGAGGTATTTTTGTTTTGAAAAATATCACAATTGTTATATCCTTGGTCAATCATTTGGAGAATTTCTTTTTCATCTGTTGAAACTTGTGCTTCAATACTCTCCCATTCTTTTTTTGTTAGTTTTGTTTGTGCAAAGTCCATTATTTTGTTTTGGAGACTTAATTATAAATAAAATATAATCAATTTTTTATACTAATAACATAAAAGTATTTTGTGATGACTTAATAATCAATGTATCATTTTTTATTTTCCTCCAAAATTATTAAAATAGGTTATCACGACATACAACATAACATACAAAACACGAATTATTTGATTATTAATACACTTCCTTCAAATGAACAATCTTGTTTGATAAAAAATACATTGTCTTGTACAGAAGAACCGCAAGTAATCAATGAATACATCAATCGTTATAATTTCAAGAAACCTATTATAATTTATGGGAAAAATTGTAGTGATACTTCTGCCGATGACAAAGCACAGCAATTATCCAAGCTGGGTTTCACAAATATTTATCTATATTGTGGTGGACTCTTTGAATGGCTCTTATTACAAGATATTTATGGCATAGAATTATTTCCCACTACGAGAGAACCTGATGATTTATTAAAATATAAATCTCCAAGATTAATTTCATAAAAAATTGAATTAAAATCGTTTATTATATAATATGAAACAATAATATATAATGGAACAAGAACCTCAAGAACCTCAACAACCTCAAATTCAAATAATTTCTATAGAAGGAAATATTGGAGCCGGGAAATCAACCATTCTGGAACATTTAAAAGAAACATATGAGAAGAATCCATTGGTAGCATTTGTGGATGAACCTGTAGAAATATGGGGCACAATACGTGATAATACAGGTGAAGATATTTTGACAAAATTTTATAAAAATCCAACACAATATGCATTTTCATTTCAAGTAATGGCATTTGCCACACGTGTGCATAAATTACGTGAAGCATTAACAGAAAAACCAAACGCAAGAATACTTATTTGTGAGCGTTCATTGGAGGCGGATTCCAATATCTTTGCGCAAATGCTGTATGATGATGGTCATATGGAATCCATTGAACATACCATTTATAAACGTTATTATGATATATATAAGAACGATTTCAAGCATAGTGGCATTGTCTTTGTTAATGCAACACCTGAAAAGTGCTTTGAAAGAATTCAAAAGCGTAATAGAAACGGTGAAAACAACATTGAATTTGATTATATACAAAAATGCAATAAATATCACGTGAAATGGCTCGGTGGTAGTATTGATCAAAAGTTATTGACAATTGATAGTAACATAGAAAAAACAGAAACCATATTAAATGAGTGGAAAGACAATATCAAAGGTTTTATGACAGAGTTTGTCTAATACAAGTTCCATAGTTCTTAAGAAAAAGAAACAACAATATGTACATCCTCCTTTTTGATACATTTACAGGCAGATATAGATAATTCTTCGCGACGTTTGCGAGTTTTGGTATTAGATGAATTATCGGTATTCTGTTTTTTTCTTGAGTTGCTATTATTTTGATTCATATCCTTTTCAATTTCATCGTAATGTTCCTCAATATATTCAATGATCAAATTATCAAATGCAAACCGAAAGAAATTGAGTTGCCCTATTGTAGTTTCCATATTGGTTTCATCATCATAAGGGATGGCAATACGGTCCCAGCGACAAAATGGGTCAAAACGCTTTTTGGAGTAGGCCTTGAGTTTTAATTTGTATTCATTGAAAACTTTGAATCTTTTATTATTAACCATATAGACAACAAAATGTTTTTTTGCATAATTAGTCACAAACCAATCAATAATTCTCAAAGAAACTTTTGATTCGCCGTTAATAATAGAAATAAGCCGATTCATTATTGCAGTTTCGTGATAATAATCCAACAAACTATTTAGTAATAAATCATTTTGAGTAGTTGCTATTCTTACAGACATTTAGAATGTATTATTCGTTTATTTTTATATTTTATTTTATGTAAAATATAAATCGTCTTACAAATCAATCAAAATCAAGTAAGTTTGGCTGTTCTAAATAGTCATTGGAATTAGTTGTTTGACTAAGTTGATTAAGAAGGCATTCAATGTGTTTACCTTTTTTAAATATTTCCGAATCTTTTTGTATAATCTCCAAATCTCTTTGCGCAATTAATTTTTTTTGTTGTTCCACAACCTCTTTACATTGTAATAATTCATTATAATGGTTTGCTTTATTACGGTTCATATCGACAACCCATTTTTGGTGTCTTTTTGTTTTGATATGAGTATTGAATTTTGACGTGGTTTCGTATACTTTATCCTTACGAGCAGCACAGGGGCATATAATTCCCTGTCGTATACTTGGAATTATATCTATATAGTTACCGAGTTCATCTATTCCTAATGTGTATGTATCTGGTGTTAATGATAAGTCCATTAAATAATTATGGCATTTTTTCTTTAAGTATCTACGAAATGTTAATAATAACATCTATATGTGTCTACTTATGAACAATATTAATCCTAATTAATGTAAAATATAAATCAAAAATTCAAGTTCTTACTTCTTATTTTTTTCATTCTTGTTTCGTGATGACTTAGATTTTTTATATCTTAATTTCCGTGAACGTTTATTTTTTTGCTTTTTACCACCATATGTGGATAATTGCATTGTTTCAGCTGGTGTATTAATAAATGATGATTGTTGTGGGTAAATTGATGAAATTGTGGGAATATTCAATTGGTTATCAGTAGGTAAACTTAGATGTTGCAATTCAATGAGGTTCATTATATTCAATAGTGAACTGTCATTAGATGGATTTTTTGGATCAAAATCCAATGGAATTCCATTATTAATATAAGATTGCATCAAAACGAATGAAAAAAAGCTATCAAAATATTGCTCTCTATTTTTCAATTTAAGTATATCCTCTACTTGTTGTACCAATGTTTTATTCAAGTCGATATGTATGTGTTCTTGAACTGTCTCATATACGTATTCTGTATTATTTGTATCCGATATATGTCTAATATCATCATAAAATATTGGTGTCATATCAAACTCACTACCTTCAAATGCTAATAACAACATATTAAAATTATGTTTATTGTTTTTTTTATCGACAATTCCTATTTGATATCCTTTATTTTTCTGTGTTCCTAATCCTGAACTAACACCTCCGGTTCTGAATTTTGGATTTGGTTTTCTTATTCTTGATGTTGATTGAGAAGGCCGGGTAATATGTGTAAGAAATGAATTTGGTTTTTGTAGACTATGAGAATAATGAACCTTTCCAATTAAATAAAAAGGAGTATCATCAAAGTCCTTTCCAAAATTCGACTTTTTTGTAGAATTAAATGTGTATTGTTTAGTCATTGTCATCTTAATTTTATTTACAGTTTTTTTAATGAAATGATTTAATAGATAATTCAATTTTAAATCTTTAATTTTTGATTCTATTACACTTATTGGATTAGATTCGTTTCTATTTAATTGTAAATTAATATTTGTCAATTCATCTTGAATAGTTTGTATATCTTTGAGAATATTGTTATAAAATTCACTTTTAAACGCCACTTCCTCTGAAATACCATCAATTTTAATAGGAACAGTATTATTTTTTTTCAAATATTGCATTCTTAAAATAAATGATTTATTTTCATCTAGTATTTCTTTTTTAATATTGTCAAATCTCTTTTTTGCATCACTAATCGGGTCATTACTTGGTTCAAAAATTTCAATGGAATATTGGCGACCTTCTTTTGTTTTTATTTCCGCAGTGAGTATACATTTTATATCAAGTAATAAACATAGTGTGTAGACAACTTTGTCACAAGTTATTAAAGTATATGTGACATTTTTATTCAAAAATTTCCATATAAGTAGAAATAGAACTTGCATTTTATCACCCCATTCTTTTAATGCAATCAATGCTATTTTATGATCTGTATTTCCAGTTCCTTTTAAAATTTTATTTTTAGAATTATTACCAGCAAATAAATTTAAATTGGTATCTGTGCCTACACCATTATGTTGGAATATTTGGTTATTGCATAGTAAGTGGTAGTTGAAGTTGGTCATATTCTTTGTGGTGGCTGATAAAGAAGACTCTTCTAAGCCAAACAAATTCATGAAGTTTTTTCCAAAACGAATTGTTCTTTTAGGTTCAGGCCATACTTTACTTGGTGGTCCTCTTGTAGCAGGGTCCATATACGTTGCAAAATTGTTATATAAATGAAACCCACCTTCATTTCTTCTTTGTGTAATATTTCCTTCTATAAATACGTCAGCGCCAATCCCCGAATCACGAAAAATATGATCAATACTTAATTTATGATTCAGAGCACTTCTTTTTTTAAGTTTTGTCCATGTTATTTGATGAATATATGGTTTTACTTTTTCTTTGATTTTATTTTCAATATTGTGTAAAGTATTAGGAAAACTTGGCTCTCCATACGCGGTTGATAAAGGATACATATTTAATTGTTTTAATACTACTTTTTTTGCCCCGTCTTTGATGCTATCTAAATAATTAAGTAGTTGTTGTTGTTGAATAATGTGTTGTTCTACTTCTTTTTTATTAAGAGACCGAAATAAATCACCTGTTAATATATCGCGAATACTTGTAGTAACATCAATAACTGATTTTCCGTTTATTGTAATATGAAAATTTGAATAATCAACGACGATATCGTTATCCATTATTGTAATAATTATATATATTAGTTACATAATAATTACAAAATAATGACATCTATATGTGTCTACTTATGAACAATATTAATCCTAATAAAACATCCATCGTAAGTGGTATCCACGCCAAGCGTTGTTTTTGCAATAAGTAAATAGACGCACATAAATATAATAGTCCATGTATCAATCGATAATCAGCCCACCAAGTAACACCACCTCCTTCAGGAGCATTTAATCGTCCATTAGTAGCATATAAATACAAAAATGAAGTTCCAATGATCAATGTGAGTCCACCTAACATAGGAAGCCAATTATGAGGTATATATAATGGAATTATTGCGAGGATTGCTC
>MDSZ01058727.1_pt1 | contig 13147 bp, 20 predicted proteins | sample 811201 | NCBI WGS metagenome assembly MDSZ01 (sample SAMN05326647, study PRJNA326480) | marine metagenome | isolation source: seawater | place: Indian Ocean: North | collected 2010
GGAAGTATGAGTGTTAAAAAAATTCCAAGTATGATTAAGAAAAAAGGTGATAAACATTTACACTTACATATGAAGAGCTATCATAAAGAAAAAGATGGCCAAGCCTTTGCAAAGAAGCATGGTTATAAAGTAAAGAATTATGTTAAGACTCAATCAGGAACTAGAATGGATCTTCATAAAGAAGGAGTTAATGAGCTTTCTAAAAATACTATGAAGCGTTATTTGAAAAAATCTAAAAAGTCTGAAAAAGAATTAATGAAAAAGGCTGATCAGATGCATAAGGATGCTGGTCCTCCACAAGGTAAAAACTATGGTGATTGGTTATCGAAAAAGTATGCCGCTTCTGCAGTTAGAGACAAAGGATTGAATAGACGAGGCGGTCAGATGATGGCCAAAGCTAAACTTTCAAAAAAGACTAGAAAAGAAGAAGTTGAAGTAGATGAAAAGAAATCAGAAACATGGGAAGCTGGTTACAAGCGTAGAGTAGTTAAAACTACGAGTGATGAGCACAAGAAGAAAGGTTATAACTGGAGAATCAAAGGTAAAGAAAGACCTGAGATCTCTATAAAACTTTATAAGGACAAGCCTTCACAGGCAGAGTTTAACAAACAAATGAGAAGGGTGGCTGGACATGAATTCGGAGGCTAGAACAGTAAAGCAGATCAGAGAAGATATTGTAGATAAGATCTGCGAGAAATGTGACAAAGAATTGTACGGTGACCTAGAGCTTGTAGAAGCAGAATATCAAGGTAAGAAGGTTACGTTGAACGATCCAATTAGGACATCAGAAAATCCTAGTAAAAAGTTCAAAGTGTATACGATGGGACCAAAGGGTAAAGTAGTAGTTGTCAGGTTTGGTGATCCAAACATGAGTATCAAGAGAGATGACCCAGCGCGTAGGAAATCCTTTAGAGCTAGACATAACTGTGATGATCCGGGACCTAAGTACAAGGCAAGATACTGGTCATGTTACCAGTGGAGAGCAAGCGCTAAAGTAGATAACTAATGGGAACAATAGAAATGGCACAAACACAGCGTACCACACAGTCACAACGTCTAGACCGAATAGAGGAAAAGATTGATAAACTGTCTGAGGTCTTAACCTCAATGGCAAGAGCAGAGGAGAAGATTACAAATTTGTCAAATGATCATGATAAGATGTACGAAAGAATAAATAGATTATCGACAAAACTTGACGATATCGAACATAGGGTTATTAAGAATTCGCAAACCACACAAACCGTTCATAAGTTGTTCTGGGTTGCAATCGCTGCAGCATCCGCTGCAATCGCTAATCAAGCGTTTAATTGGTTTTAATAGGAGTCAAATATGCTAAAAACCACTGATATTAAAAGCATAGGACAAGCATACTTGGAAGTCCTAGGCGAGATAAAAAAAATAAATGAGATGGATCCTACAGATCATGTCAAAAAGAATGATGAAACCGGAAAGTTCTGTGTCTATAATGCAGATGGCGAGAAGGTTAAAGAGTTTGACAGTGAAGAGGAAGCCAACGAGTATGCCACAAAAAACCATGATGCGTTGATGAAGAAATCAGATGATGACAAAGAAGTCACTGATAAAAACGAAGATGCATCTAATGATAAGTCTGATGATGGCGATGGAATGGATAAGGTAGACCCAAAGGCTGTCAAGAAAAAATTCAAAGATCGTAAAGACAAAGACATCGATAACGATGGAGATGTTGATTCTTCTGATAAGTTCTTACATAAGAGACGTAAGGCTATTAGTAAATCAATGGACGGTGATAAAGAGCAAGAAGAAGGCAAGCGTGGTTTCATTGCTGCTGCCAAAGCTGCTAAAGAAAAAGGCGATAAGAAATTTACTTTCGCAGGTAAAGAGTATGATGTTGAAGAAGCCATTGAAGGAAAGAATATGAATAAGATGGGCCATGGAGGTAAAGTTCCTGCCTATGCAAATAGAAAAACTGCAGCAAAAGAAAAAGAAGCAAGAATGAAAGCTCAAAGAAAGAGAGCAGGTCTTGATGATGATGTAAATTATAGCAGTGAAGAGATCTTTAACATGATTCAAGAAGATAATGCTGAGGGATTTCAATGGAAAGACATCAACATTACATTGTCATACCACGGCATTAAGCCGGCCTTAATCTTGAGAATACTTTCAACTTTGAAAAAAGTAAAGTCTGGTAAGATGAAGTTGAAGTTTAAGGAAGAAGTAAACGAAGCTGATGCTCACACAAAGGGTGCAGCACCTGCCGAGCCTATGGATTCCAAAGACAGTCCTACTGCTAAGAAGATGAGGAAAGATCATGACGGTGGAACACCAGAACCAAGACGTGATGAGAAAAAGCAGGACGGATCTGATAAAGTAAAACAGTCACCTACTGCAGGAAGAGTAGCAAACATGGGTGATAAAAATCCACTTAAGAAAAAGAAGGAGAATTAAAATATGGCTATTGCACCACCAGCTTGGGCGAAAGACGCGATTCCTACTGTAAGAGGATGGGTCAGCCCGAAAGGCGAACTACTTAAATCACAGAAGATTCCACAGGCAGAAGTTGATGCTTGGGGAAATAGCAATGACTTTGTTGTAGAGGCTGCACCAGAACCAGCACCTCAACAACTTAACGAAGCACCTGCTAATCAAAAAGGTTTAGAAGATTACTCTAAAAGTGAACTTCAAGAACTAGGAAATCAACACGGCATCGAGCTTAAAGGCAGTAAAGCCACAATGGTTCAGGACCTCGAGGAGCATTTACTTAGCGAATAGATAAAGGTATAATAATCTTTATTGAAAGCTAAATTATGTTTGATGAGTTAACTGAAAAAAATCTTCTTCTTTATGCAGCGAAGAATTATTACAATCCACTAGGTGCGAGCTCTGATGAGTTTGAAGAAGATTTAAAAAAATTTAAGTACATTAAGCGTTTGGTGAATCGATACCTTGATGGTGGAGAACTTTCCGAACGCTTAATTATGAACCACCTGATAGTGGTGTTTAATGTATTCGGTATTGAGGCAGGTGTCAAGATCTTAGGTCTTAAGCTTGAAGGAAGACACTGGCCAGTTGTAAAACCCTTTTTGATATATCTCAAATATATTACGAATGAAGAGTTTACAAATATCATTATGGATCCTAAAGTCGTAGATAAATTGAGAGACCTATGAGCATATTAAAAAGAGCAGCAGATCTAGTCTATACTTTCAGGTTTCTTAAACTGTTGGTAACACCTTTTAACAAGACGAAAGCGTTTGAATTAGGCATTATCGATGAGAACGGTAAAAGAGATAAGAAAGTAAAAGTCCAAGGTAATGAAATGAAGTCGGCATATACGCCGTTTCATAGACTTGTTTTCAATTGCAAAAAATTTATCGGTTTGGCTCCGGGTGGTAAAACACGAATAGGATCCTACATAGCTGCTCTCCTACTAATCAAAGAAGAACTTGGAATCAAAGAAGACGGTCTTCTTAAGATCACTGAAGAAGTTGGATTTGAACCTCTTGATTTCTTATCAGAAAGTTCAAGCTGGTTCTTGCTTGATGACAAGATGCTTACACCGGGTCGTTATAAGATATACAACGAGTCCATTGTAACAAGCACATTTGAACCAATGGTTCAACCTAAAGATACTCTTATCGCAGAACCTCACTGTTATCCTAAAGGTGAAGTCTTCGGTATAGATGTATATGAACTCACCCACGAATCAACCAACCAAAAGGTCTATGTAACAATAAGTGAACTATATAAATGATTTATTACACAGAGATGCTTGATATAGACATCAAGCAACTTCAACATGATTGCATTGAATTGAGTAAGAAGATTGAGAATGATATCATCGGACCACAAGAGCTAAGAAAATATTCAAGGCATCCGTCAATGTGTACGGCAGCATCTCCTTACTATAATCTCTTTACATACACTAAAAAAAGTATCTTTAATTTGCAGAAAAAGATACGAAAAAGCTTCTATGAAAAGCTCGGCGATGATAAATATGATTACTGGATACAAGGCTGGTTGAACTACTGGCCTAAAGCAGGAGATACGTTAGGGTGGCATGGTCATCAGAACGATCACATAGAGAATTGCTGGCATGGTGTTGTTGGAGTAAACTGTAATGATACCTTTGCCGAATATCGTACACAGAAAACTAAAGATCTCTGTGGACGTGTAGAAAATTGGAACAGGCAGTTGCTTATCTCACAATCATGGGATATGCAGCACCGCATTTCTGATTGGAAAAATAAGAAGGAGCCAAGAATAACTATTGCTTTTAACATACAACCCATAGAAACATTACATGAAGATAAGTGGATTGGGTCAAAAGAGATAGATAGATCTTGGAATTATTACGTAGCGCTATGAAAATAAAAGAAGAGTTACCAGCAACTAACACAACCTCAGTAGCAGGTGCAGGGGACGACGGTATAGTTGTTGTTAAGAAAAAGAAGAAAAAGAAACCGTTGTACCCGGGCTACGAAGAAGTTGTAGCAGTTGATAGAAGATTAAAAGATCAATCACAGCCAAGGCTCTTAAAAAGATTTAGAGCTCACATGGAGGAAAAATAAATGGCAACATTTTTAACTTGGATTACGACACACTGGATCGCTCTGGTTGTCGGTGCTTTTATTGGGTGGAATGTACCACAACCACCATACATGAAAAAATTTCAAACCTGGGTTATGAAGAAAATTAAAAAGGATTAATTATGTTATCGATACTAGGGTCACTAATTGGATTTGCAGGATCAGCCGTACCTGCAGTAACTGACATCTTCAAAGGAAAAGATGAACGCAAGCATGAGCTTGATAAAATGAGAATGATGGCCGAGCTAAGACAGCAAGGCATGGATTTCGATTTGAAGATGTACGATACTATGGGTGCAGACAAAGAACACCAGCGCCTTATGGAGCATGATATTGCTATTTCAAAAGGTACTGGATTTATGTCCGGTCTGCAAAAGTCTGTAAGGCCCGTGATAACTTATGCATTCTTTGGATTGTTCGCAGCAATTGAGATTACTTTGCTGAATGATGCAATCGCAAAGGGCGTTGAATTCAGTGACGCGATTAAGTTGTTATGGGACGATGAGACTAAAGCTATCTTTGCTGCGATCATCTCATTTTGGTTTGGTTCAAGAGCTATTGAGAAATCTAGTGGAAAATCAAAATAGTCCTTTACTTTTATCGCATTCTATAGTATAATATAATCTTAAACAATAACAATTTAACGCGCAAGTCCGACGCTTGTGCAGGAGGAGAAGTATGTCGTCAAATCAGCTACCATCACTATATCAACAGTTTATTCATTTATCACGTTATTCGCGGTGGCTGCCGGACGAAGGTCGTAGAGAAAATTGGGGTGAGACTGTTTCGCGTTACTTTAATTTTTTTGATGAGCATCTTGAGGAAATGCATAAGTTTAAGATTCCACCTGATGTAAAAAATAATTTGCAAGATGCAGTACTCAGCACAGGCGTTATGCCTTCAATGCGTTGTCTTATGACTGCTGGTGAAGCACTTAAAAGAGAGAATATTGCAGGCTATAATTGTTCTTATGTTGCTATCAATAGAGTACAAGCATTTGATGAAATCCTATACGTTCTTATGAATGGAACTGGTGTAGGCTTTTCTGTTGAGAGACAATTCATTAGTCAACTTCCTGTTGTAGCAGAAGAATTCTTTGAGACCGAAACCACTGTTGTTGTAGCTGACAGCAAACTTGGTTGGGCTAAAGCTTTCAAAGAAATCATTGCTATGTTGTATCAAGGTCAGATTCCTACATGGGATCTTTCGAAAGTAAGACCTGCTGGAACTCCTCTTAAAACATTTGGTGGTAGAGCTTCAGGGCCTGAGCCTCTTGAAAGATTGTTTCAGTTTACAGTAGAAACTTTCAGAGGTGCTGCTGGTCGAAAGCTCACATCAATTGAAGCACATGATGTAGTGTGTAAGATCGCAGAAATTGTTGTTGTTGGCGGAGTAAGAAGATCTGCTCTTATTTCTCTTTCTAATCTAAGTGATGATAGAATGAGACATGCGAAAGCAGGTCAATGGTGGCAGGACAATGGGCAAAGAGCACTTGCAAATAATTCTGCAGCATACACCGAAAAACCAGACATCGGTATCTTTATGGATGAATGGAAATCGTTGTATGATTCAAAGTCAGGTGAAAGAGGAATCTTTAACAGAGCATCTGCAAATAAGATGGCAGAGAAGAATGGCCGCAGAGTTGTAGGTGATCATGAGTATGGAACAAATCCATGTTCAGAAATTATTCTAAGAGATAGAGAATTCTGTAACCTAAGTGAGGTTGTTATAAGAGCAGGAGATACTAAGAAGACTCTTATGGATAAGGTAGAGCTTGCCACTATCCTAGGTACATTTCAATCTACACTTACAAATTTCAAATACGTTTCAAAGCATTGGGTGAAAAACTGCGAAGAGGAAAGACTGCTTGGTGTATCCCTTACCGGTATTATGGATAACGAATTAACCAATGGTAAGAAAGAAGGTTTAGATAAACTTCTAGAAGAGTTAAAAGCACATGCAGTTAAGACAAATGAAGAATGGGCTAAGCGAATTGGCATTCCTCAGTCAGCAGCTATTACATGCGTTAAGCCATCTGGTACTGTTTCTCAGCTTGTCGATGCTGCTAGCGGTATTCATGCTCGTCATAATCCTTTTTATATACGTACCGTTAGAGGTGATAAAAAGGATCCACTTACTCAGTTCATGGCTGATGCAGGCTTTCCGATCGAGGATGATGTCATGAATCCAAGCCACACATCTGTATTTTCATTCCCAATGAAAGTAGATGATTCGGCAGTATTTAGAACTGATATGACAGCCATTGAGCAACTAGAGCATTGGCTACTATATCAAAAACATTGGTGTGAACATAAACCATCTGTTACTATTTCTGTAAAAGAAAATGAATGGATGGATGTTGGAGCATGGGTATATAAGAATTTCGATTGGATGAGTGGTGTTTCATTCTTGCCATTCAGCGATCATACTTATAAACAAGCACCTTATCAGGATTGCTCAAAAAAGGAGTATAACGATATGACTAAGATCATGCCAACTACAGTTGATTGGACTAAACTTGCAGAATATGAATCCAGTGATATGACAGAAGGAGCACAAGAACTCGCTTGCGCAGCAGGCTTTTGCGAGATTCAGTAATGTCTGGAATAAAATACTGGGTAGAGTGCATCGCTTGTGATGCAGAAATAGAAGTAACTATAAAGGGTGAAGATGAGTTTGAGCCTTCTTATTGCCCGCTATGTGGCGCCGACGCTTCATCCGGAGAACTTGACTCGGACGGGTAAAAAACGTAGATATATAACCTTATGTGGTTATATGAAAACAAACCGTTTGAAGAAACTCCGGAAGAATATCAAGGCTTTGTTTACGAGGTAACAGAGATTGATACGGGCAAGAAATATATTGGAAAGAAAAATTTCTGGAAACCTAAGACCCTCCCCGTCACTAAGACGCGTAAGAGAAGAGTACGCACGCGTACAGAATCTGATTGGAGAGAATACTTCGGATCATCAAATGAACTCCAAAGTCTTGTCGAGTCAAGAGGATCAGATAAGTTTAAACGAGAAATCCTCATTCTTTGCAAGACTAAAGGAGAGATGTCGTATCATGAAGCAAAACTTCAGTTTGAACGTGATGTCCTCTTGAGTGATGAGTACTTCAATGAATTCATCGGATGTAAGATACATTCAAGACATATAAAAAAGTGAAAAAAGTCCTTTACAATACTATTCAATTGTGGTATAATAAAACTATATTGATGGAAAGGAATCTATATTATGTACAAAATCTCAACTCAAATCACTTACAAAACATCTAAATCTTTAATCAAACAATTCGCAACCACTCACGGCTGCATCTTATCAAAATATAAAATCATCGAAAACAACGGCGAACAACAATGTGAATTCGCATCACATAACAAACATTTCATTATGGAACTATGTGATCAACTTAAAATCCCTCATTCTGAAATAAACTATCAACGGATCTTATAATGATTTTACTTGACTATAACGCAATCTCCATTGCATCTATCATGGTGCAAAAACTGGAAATCCAAGAAAACTTGATACGACACATGATCTTAAACACAGTAAGAATGTATCGTCAAAAGTTTGGAGAAGAATATGGAGATATGGTTATCTGTTCTGATGCTGGTGGAAACTGGCGAAAGCCTGTATATCCTGAATATAAGGCTAATCGTAAGAAAGGTCGAGATGAGTCCAGTCTAGATTGGAATGAGATCTTTCGTATTATCACTCTTGTAAGAGAGGAGATAAAAGAAAACTTTCCTTATAAAGTCCTTCACATTGAAGGATGTGAGGCAGATGATATCATTGCTCAACTGTGTTACAATACACAGGAGTTCGGTCAGTATGAGCCTGTAATGATAGTGTCTGCCGATAAGGATTTTGCTCAGTTGCAGGTGTTGGACAACGTAAAGCAGTTCTCACCTATGACTAAGAAATTCATCAAAGAGGATAATCCCAGGGTTCAACTTATGAATCTTATTCTTTCTGGTGATATGTCTGACGGCGTTCCAAATGTCCTTTCCGATGACAAGTGTCTTGTCGAGGGACGTCGTCAGACACCCCTTTCAGCTAAAAAGAAACAACTGTTAGCTGATGATCCTCAAGCTTTAGGGGAATCTATATATAGAAACTACATCAGAAATAAAAAAATGATTGATTTGACTGAATGTCCTTCTGGTGTAAAAACTGAAATTATAAATAATTTTAACAGTCAGGATCCGTGGTCCAATAAAGGTAAGGTGTTTCCATACCTTGTAGGAAAACGATTGAAAATGTTATTAGAAAGAGTGGAGGAATTTATATAATATGACTAAGCCTGTTTGGGAAACTCTTGAGCTCATGAACAAACAACGTTCAAAAGAGGATAAGATAAGAGTACTAAAAGAGAATGAGACCTGGGCCTTAAAAGATATCATTAGAGGTTCAATAGACACAACAGTTGAATGGAACTTGCCTGCCGGTGATCCACCATATACGGCCGCGCCAGAAGAGAGTCATCCGGCGCATCTTCAAAAAGAAAATCAAAAATTTATCTATTTTGTTAAAGGCGGTCAGGGAGACCACATGCCAGCGTATAAGAGGGAGAGAATATTCCTAGGAATACTAGAAGGCGTCCATCCATCAGATGCAGAATTAGTTGCTAACATGGTTAAGAAAGTCATGCCAAAAGGTCTATCAAGACCTATTGTTGACGGAGCTTTTCCAGGGCTTCTGCAGGATAACAGTAGGAGCGTTAACACCAATTGATGCATCACATACCTAATCAATTCATTAGCCGTATTTCATCCTTCGTGGTGAGATACGGTTTGCACTTTCTGGAAGGAGATAATATGGAAAGAAGTCAAGCTGAGAGATTACAACAAGACGTGAAAGAATTAGAACATTATGCTCTTAAGTTAAGAAAGAAAGGAAAACACGAATTGATGGAAAAGATCTTAATAAAAAAAGAGTTCTTAGCATCACATATTAACGGAGAAAATACAATGAGATTTGCTTCATAAAAAGGTTTACATTGTGACGTGACTGTGGTATAATTACATTAGGAGAATTTGTTATGAATATATTTGTACTAGATAAAGATCCTGCTAAAGCAGCAATGATGATGTGTGACAAGCACATCCCAAAAATGATTGTGGAAAGTGCTCAGATGCTTTCTACAGCACATCGCATGCTTGACGGTAAAGTAGAAAAGAGGCCATCAAAGTCCGGGAAAACAATGGTTAAGCACTGGATCTTGGATGATCAATATATGGAAAACATCTTATATAAAGCCGTTCACATGCACCACCCATGTACTACATGGACTATGGAATCAGCACAAAATTACAGGTGGCACTTCTATCATTTTCAAGCCTTGGGTAAAGAATTCGGTTTCCGTAGAAATAAAAAGCATGCAACAATTGAGTTGCTTACCGATGCTCTCGCTAACTTACCTATAAATATCAAAGAAGGTCCACTGACTGAATTTGCTCAAGCCATGAGTCATTATCCAGACTGCAAGGTGGAAGGTGATCCGGTCAAAGCCTACAGAAATTACTATCACGCAGCTAAACCCTTTGCCGAATGGAAATGGGGAAGGGAAGCTCCAACTTGGTGGAAAGGATATACCGGTGCCAGTTTACACAGTTAGAAAAAAAGACGGAGATGAGGAGTGGGATATAATGTGCTCGCACGAAGAAGCACAACAGGCATGTAAAGATCAAGGACTTGTTATCGTTCCTAAGTTTCCAGCTATTGTAGCAGGTGTCGGAAATACACACGCTAATTCAAAAACATCTGATGGCTGGAAAGATCACTTAAAAAGAATTAAACAGGGATCAGGTTCTGGAAATACCATAGACGTCTGATGGGTAGAAAAAGAAACAACGACGCTCCTAAGAATAATTCTATGATCGTAAGATTAGATGATTTACTCGAGTTTGAAGCACTTACTAAGAATCAGCAATATGCTATAACAGCTTGGGATGAAGGTGATCATTTGGCGTTGAGTGGTTCAGCTGGTACAGGTAAAACTTTTCTTGGAATGTTTCTAGGTTTAGAAGAAATATTAAGCAAACCAAGAATATATGAGCAGATGGTTATTGTAAGATCTATTGTGCCTGTAAGAGAGATTGGTTTCTTGCCAGGGACTTATCAAGAAAAGATAGATACTTATACTGCACCGTATAAATCGATTGCTTCTGAGTTGTTTGGCGATTCGGCTGCATTCAATAAGATGGTAAATGCAAATCAATTGATATTTGAATCAACTTCCTTTATGAGAGGTGTGACATACGACAATAGTGTCATTATGGTAGATGAAATGCAAAACTTAAATTTTCATGAACTTGATTCTATTATAACTAGAATAGGTAGAAATTGTAGAATCATTTTTGCTGGAGATTATCTACAAACTGACTTCAAACATGACGATGAAAAGAATGGTGTTATGAAATTTATGGCAATTGTAGAACAGCTAAAGAACTTTACTGTGATAAACTTTGGTTGGGACGATATTGTGAGGTCAGATTTCGTCAGAGATTACATAATGACAAAAGAAATGTTAAAAATATCCTAGGAGGAAAACGTGTACAAATTATCAAACAGATCTTTAGATCGATTAAATGGAGTTGATGACAGACTAGTTGAAGTCGTCAAAGCTGCTATACAAGAAACAGAAGTAGATTTCGGTGTTATTCAAGGACTAAGAACTCTTGAAGAACAAAAGAAACTTTTTGAATCTGGTGCTTCCCAAACAATGAAGTCAAAGCACCTTGACGGGCTAGCAGTTGACCTGATGGCTTATGTAGGCGGAAGAGGAAGTTGGGAACTCAACGTGTATGACGAAATCGCTGACGCAATGAAATGGGCTGCTGATGATGTAGGTGTTCCAATTCGTTGGGGTGCAGCATGGCATATTGCCGACATCCGAGATTGGGATGGAACTATGGAAGACGCGATGAACGATTACATCGATACACGTCGCGCCGAGGGACGGAGGCCCTTTATAGATGCGCCACATTTTGAAATTAACGAGTAGCTTTTTATTTCTTTTATTTTTAAGTTGCTCACCTGTACCGGCTCAGGAATCCTTGGGAGCAGGAAAAAATCCTGAGCCATTTAAAGAAGGAGATGACAATGTACCAGATAATCTCCAAATGCCCCCAAAACCGGGAGGTTCAGTAGGAATATTCTATAACCCCTGCATGGACGGAACGACCTTTGCAGAAGTTTTAGCTAGAACACAAGAGTTTCCATTGATGAGAATGCCAAGTCAGCAACATGGAGAGCAGGCTTCAATTCAAATCTTTGTTAATGATGATACGCAAACTTATACGATTGCTATTATGAATACGGTGTTTCCATTGAATCACCCTCAAAAAATTTGTGTATTAGCAAGCGGAACTGGTTTAACATATTTGAGACAGCTCGGAATAAAGATTTGAAGTTCTTACATGAAAAGATTGATCTAGGGTATGATGATTTAAGTGCTAGCACAAAACCGGAAGGAAGAACATATGAAACCCCTGATGGTTCTTACCCTAGTATCACTACAGTCCTTAAAATTCTTAGTGAAGATTCTATCGCCGCGTGGCGAAAACGAGTCGGAGAGGACGTGGCTAACAAGATTTCTTATAGAGCTTCTAATCGCGGTACTGCTGTACATAATATTGTCGAACGATATTTAAAAAATGAGGATTTAAACTTAAGTACATTTCCTCCTCATATTGTACAATCTCTTAAAAACTTAAAACCAATTCTTGATAAAAGACTATCAGTTATATACGCTCTTGAAGCTCCGTTATATAGCAAGCACTTAGGTGTAGCAGGAAGAGTTGATTGTGTAGGAGTATTTGACGGCGTTCCTTCTATCATAGATTTTAAAACATCTTCTAAGAAAAAGAAGAAGGAATGGATTGAAAACTATTTTATTCAAGAATCCGGATATGCAATAATGTGGGAGGAAAGAACAGGCATGCCTGTTCCAAACTTAGTCACAATTATGGATGTAGATAATGATGATCCTCTTGTATTTGTAGAGCATCGTGACAATTGGACTAAGAAATTACTGAGAACTATAGAACTTTATAAGCAAAGAAAGTTCTGGGATCTAACACAAAAACGAGGTGGAATGTGAAACGTTTCGAAAAAATAATACTAACCGACTGTGACGGAGTACTTCTCAATTGGGAGCAAGGATTCCATCATTGGATGATACGTCATGGTTATAAGATGCAAGGTGATTGGGATCTCACATATGATATTGCGGAGAAATATGGATTAGACATGGATGAGAAGAAACATCTGGTCAAGATGTTTAATGAAAATGCAGACATTGGCTATCTAGCACCTCTAAGAGATGCAGTCAAATATGTTAGAAGAATACATGAAGAACTAGGATTCATCTTTATTGTAATAACATCTTTGACTAAAAGCCAAAATGCACAAGACTTGCGTATATGGAATCTGCAAAAATTATTTGGCAACACTACATTTAGTAAGTTCCATTTTTTAGATACGGGACAAGATAAAGATGATGTTTTAAGTATGCCAATATATAAAGACAGCGGATACTTTTGGGTAGAAGACAAATGGCAGAATGCCGAA
>MDSZ01025677.1_pt1 | contig 13146 bp, 14 predicted proteins | sample 811201 | NCBI WGS metagenome assembly MDSZ01 (sample SAMN05326647, study PRJNA326480) | marine metagenome | isolation source: seawater | place: Indian Ocean: North | collected 2010
CTCTACCTTTTCTCTTACCTTTTATCGCTGTTTGATTATCGCAGTTACCTAAAATCTCTATACCTCTTGGTACATCAAATAAATCTGTTTGATTATCCGCATGTGTCCAACAAAAAATATTTCCTGATGCTGCGTTCAATCCAGAAGTGATTCCGTGGCCATATCCAATATTTTTATCAATCTTTATAATCTTTAACCTCGAACATTTATCTCTTTCAATGTTATCAAGTATGCTATCTGTATCATCTGTAGACCCATTGTTAACTAGTATAATTTCATAATCTTGAAACTGACCCAAAAGCTTAAATGATTTTTCTAAAATTGTAGACATGTTGCCTGATTCATTATAGCAAGGCAAAACAATAGATACATTTATAGTCATCTTATTAGCTCTTTGCTAAGAAAATCTCTCCAATAGGAAATAGTGTTCTCGTAACACTCATAATCATCTGGAGTACCCCAGCATATATAACGATCAACTTCAAAAACTTTCACCCTTAATTTCATTTTTATACAATATTTAATGGCTTGGTCTATATAATACTCATTATTGACTTTATCTTTTGCCTCAATCATCATCTGTGATGATTTTATGAATAATTCTGCAGATCTAAACCAAAATGTTCCTGTAATGGCATGATCCTCCATAGGATTACTACTGATTGATTTTTTTATAGAAACATCAATGACGTCTCCCATATCTGTCGTATAAAGCCAACCATATGCATTAGGATTATTTTCAACGCATGGATTATTACGAAATGTAAAAATAATGCAATCATTATCTTTTTTTAAATTATTAAAATGATCAAGATTAAAATCCATGCCATTATCGCATGCAGATATCAATACCTCTTCCTTATTATTAATATTGTCCTCTATTTTTAGACAAGTTCTTGCTTGTCCATCAGTAACTTCACTTAGTGTAATGAATTTTACATTATCAAAGTATTTCTGGATGAGATTTTGAACGCCATCTTTTTTATGAAAATCTCTATCAATGATTAGTACAGATTTACTTTGCGATGTTGATATAACGTCATCAATCGCAGCAATAATCATAGGTATTTTTTTAAGCCTTTTGCGTGAAGTAACCATAATGGTAGGCTTATGTTGTGTATAACCCCTATCTCTAAAGCGTTGTCCCTCACCAGCCATTGGGATAACTATAATCATAAATCCTCAGTAATTTGGTTTGCGATATTAGTATAATACAGGTATTCTTCAAGATCGTAAGGCGTTCCCCACTGACAAAATCTATTTACTTTATCGTAAACTCCAACTTTATATCCGTCTTGAATAAGAATATTGTATGTCATACTTGAATAATATTCATTATTTGTAGATAACCTTTGTTCTATTTGTTTTTTGTAATATTTTTTCATTAATTGTCCTGATTTAAAATAGTATGTACCTACGCTATGATATCCATGATATTTATTAGCTTCATAGGTATGTTTTTCTTTGATTTCTTTTAAATGCATGTACTTATCAACCTTGCATGATGCATATAGATTTTTTATTGGTATTAAGTTTGGATGAAAACCTGTGTAGCAAGGAATAGCGCCATCAAATTTATTTTTTAATACATAATTTTTAAAATTATCATAATTCCATTGCATGTAAAAATCACAATAATTAACAATAACAGGAATATTATCTTGTATAAGACTTTCTGCTTTTAAAATATCTACAACAGGACCCTCTTTGTCCCATTCCTTTGTCTCGAATACTACTGTATTATTTGAGAGTTTTTTAAGGAAATCATACATATCAGGATTTTGTTTGAGATGAATATCTCTGCAGATGAAAATGAAAGAATCATTACAATCAAACATAGATATTATCCATTCAATAATAGGTTTATTATGAATCTTAATAAATGGTTTGAGAGTTTTATATCCAGCATTCTTAAATCTAGTACCATTTCCTGTCATTGGTATTATAACTTGCATACTATTTCGATATCTTTTTTCTAAACTTTTCTGATTCCATTTCCTGAATATAATTCACGTCATTTTCTTGAATAAAAACAGGTGTAAGATTTAACTCTTTTATTGTATTAAGTATAAATATGTATGCAGATAAATTCTCTCTATATGCTTCTGATGATATTGATATATTTTCAGACATAAAGATAACTTGATCTGGAAATAAAATATGACTTTTATCAATATCTGAATCAGATACAGATGAATTGCTATAGTCTTTTATTGAAAAATATTTCCTAACTTTTAGGTTAATGTTTTCATGAAGACTGATAAGCGACTTTATATTATCTTCACATACTATAAGGCCATGATTTTTTAAAAAGACTACTTTTTGATTAGAATATTTTTTTGCAATTTCATAAGTTAAATACTTACCTGGGTTTTTATAATCTACCCATAATATATCAAGATCATTGAATATTTTTTTTGAGACCTCATAGCCCTCCATGCTACAAGTTAAAATATTTGTATAAACTGAATGACTATGAGCTATACATTTGAATGGTAACAAAGAATGAAATCCAGTTTCTATAGAGGGCGTTTGATCATCAAGAGACGATTTCTTAATATTCTCATAGAGTTCAGATTCGCTTATATTAGTTTGAGGTTCATTATTAATTATGTTGACAATATCTTTATAATTTACGGTGCAATAACCATGATTAATATTCATATCACTTAACTTGTATCCTGATGCCTTTATAAGCATGTAATTGTTATCAATTTTTATTGATGTGTTGCCACCACCCCCTTGAGCATATGATATATGATTGCCTATGCTGTGAGACAGTTTTACGAGATCGTTTATATGATTACCTTTCATCCCTTAGCCTATAGATTGCGATAGTTAAGAAGAATGCACTGAAGAATAAGCAGCTGGCTTATACCTAAAGTATTATCTTCCCATTGAGGATCATCATTATTTAAATTGTCTACAAACTCAGATATGCCTAATCTATATGATATCAAATCTATCTCAGATGATTTTATGCTCCCTTCAAATTCAATTTTTTGTTTATCCTGCTCAATATATTCATGATTAATTTTGAGACTTGAGACATTAGAAAATTGCATTATAAATGGTTCAAGATAAAATGAATTTGATGTAGTAAATATAACTTTCATTGAATGTGGATTGTATTGGAGTGTTTCTATAATAATATCTGCAAACTGAGATTGTGTTGAAATAAATTTCTGAGAATCATTTTCTCTTGCTTCAATCTCTCCCAAGATTTTGTCTTTCGAGTGCCCTCTTTTTACATTATCCCTCTCTATTTTCCAATTTGCTCTAATGGATTCTGTAGGTTTCAAGAAAACCTTTAAATCAATTAAATCCCTCATTTGTTTAATATAAAATGAATGAAGACCCTCGAAAATAATTACGTTTTTTGGTTTAATCTTACTCGGTTTATCAAACTTTCCAGTTTCATGATTATAATGTCTCCTATTAATTGTTTCGCCATGCTTTATTTCTTTAAGTGCATTGATTTCATTATACAAAAAGTTTGACTTTGGATTGAGATGAGTGAGGAATGACCAATTATCATCACCTCTTTCCCATTTATGCATGTCGTCTCCATGAACAGTTGTCGAACTGCTATTACCAAAAACACGAGTAAGTACTTCTGATGTTATTGTTTTTCCCGCACCTGAGTCCCCGCTAATTCCAACTATAAATGGCTTTGAAAAAATCTTTTCATTCAAATGAGATCTTATTCCGTTGTTATATAACAAGATAGATAAGGTCAATAATAACCCTTGTAGAAGTGTATAAGAGAGATAAACTATTTGATCAAGATTGAATCCCATTGATCTAAAATAAAAGTAAATATTGTCAACATTGGTCAAAGATGGCGATAAAACTTTAAGTGTGCTTATAAAGTCTGATTGAGGTATTACTAGAAAATATATAAAATATGAAAGTTGTAGAAGAAAAAAAATTCCAGGAATATATAGAGAGCTTGAGTCATTTTTTGATAAATAGTAAGTGAAAAAAGGAATTAGCCAATAGTACCAGCCCTGCATTGGAGTTACCATAAACATAATCACAGAAAAACTAAAACCAAGAAATAACATAAAAACATCTTTGCTGAGATACTTGAATGATGCCGCATATAGTACTAACAGAAGATAAGATAATGGAAGAAAATAAATAACATTGCCATTCTCAAAAACATAATTAAATGCCAATACTTTGGCTTGTTCTTTATTTTGCAACACCATCTCAAAGAATCCTGGCTGAAAAATAAACATTGAATTAACTAATATTAAGATCAATAAAATCAAAAAAAAGTGCAAAATGATGTTTAGAACATTCATGTCTTTAGCTATAAATAGATATAAGAGATAAAACGGCAATGCCGCAATCATACTAGTTTTCGTACAAACAGCTAGACTAAGAAATACTGTAGCTAAAAAGATTTTTGATTTAAATAAAAAGTATAATGACACAAATAATACCGCAACAGGTATAGCATCAAGCTGTCCATGAATATACGAAATATATATTAAAACTGGTGAAAGCCAATAATAAATTATGATTTTTCGAATGTTTTGTTTAATTAATCTAGAGAGAACAATCAGTATGAGAAAATCCGCAAAAAGCAAAGGTAGTCTGTATATGAAAATACTGAAACTTGATATCTCAAAATTACTCATAAATGAAAAAAGTACCCTGGGTATGGCCATAATAATGAGCATGAAAGTTGGATAAGGAAAGATATCTTTATTATTAGAATTAGAAAAGAACTCATAAGGATTAGAAAAGCCACTTTCAAAGTAATAATTAACAAAAGGTATAAAATAAGCTGTGAGATAGCTTGATGCGAATGACATGCTCAATATAATCTTAAGCGCTAAACCAACCCAAAAAAGATTTGATGAAAATATCTCTTTAAGCTTATTATTGCCGTATCTATCTATAATAATGTTATTCATTAATTTTCCTTAAAGACAAAAAGTTTTAATCCAATGAAATTCATTATTGTTGTGATTACAATGGCTAAAAAATTAGAATATATTGGGTCTATAAATAGCACTCTAACAGAGTATTCTAAAAATAATAAGCTTACTGATAACGAAATTGTGTAGACTGAAAGGTACTGAATCACTAATAATCTCGAAAATTGTTGCTTGAATTCAAAAGTCCAACTTTTATTAAAGTACATGCCGAGTATGAGTCCGCAGATAAATCCTATTGCTGATGCATATAAGTAGTTAATTGATAAGATAGAATATAATATTATGAACACTGAATAATTGAAAACAGTAGATAGAGCTCCTATTACAATGAACTTTGAAAAAATTCTTCCTGTTTTCGTAATGCTTGTCACTTTGCTCTGTATGACAGACTAGTAATTCCCATTTTTTCTGCTCCATTAATATCTTTTATAGGACTGTCGCCTATCATTATACATTCCCTTGGCTTACAGTTAATTTTTTTTAAAGCAATTGAAAATATTTTCTTATTTGGCTTTTCAGCTCCTACTTCTTCAGATGTTACCAAATAATTCACTAGTTTTCCTAACTTCATTTTTAGCAGCTTTTCCACCTGAATGGATAATAACATATCAGTTATTGCGCAAACTGGAATAGATTTTTTTTTACATAATGCAAGGAAATTTTTAATTTTTAAATCAATTTTGATTTTCTTTATAAAAGAATCCCAGTAGATGTCACTCAACGTTTTAGAGTAGATCCACGCTGAAACAATATTATTATTTTCAAGCATTTCTTGAAATGCTAATGAGCGTGATCTACACGATCCAGATGGATAAAGGCGATTCGTAACTGATGTTCTACACTTTCTATATTGAACTTTAAATTTTGAATATGATAACTCGGATGAAATATTCTTTTTATAAAATGCATAACATTTTTCTAAGGCGTGTTTGTGACATGTATCATACTTATACATTGTGTTATCTATATCAATAAGTACTCCTTTATAATCATCTATATTGATATCACGTGATAACTTTAACATGTATATTTATCCCATAAGTCAATATATTTTGTGCATACAGAATCAATTAATATTTCATTTTTCCTGAGTTGTTCAACATACGTGATCACTATATCTTTAGAATGATTTTGTAGCTCAGGAGAAACTAAACAGATTTTAAATCTATTAGAATGAAGTTTCTTTTCTAAATCTTTGGTAAGAATACTTTTTGTAAAGTAGTCAATCCATATCCACTCAGCTTTACTCTTAAAACTCATACAATATTCAATTGGCTCATATTCAGAATACCTAACGGCATAATTAGATAGAGATGTAAGCGGATTATTATTAATGTGCGTGTACTTTATTAGATATGGTTGAGACATATCTAAAAAAAACCAATCATTAATTTTAAAAGAAATCATCATTTCAGCTGCTTTTTCTTCTATACCCTCGGTTTTAAGGTTTAAAATTAATATGCCTGTATGTGTTTTTTTGTATTCTTTCAAGAAATCGCTCAAGAGTACTACATCCCCTAAATGATGAGAAAAAGGATCGTGAGATAAAATTAAATCATCATTATGATATCTAATATCGATCTCAGCACCATATTTGGATGGATAGGTTGAAAGATCATTTACAGTATTTACTCTATGTTTTATAATTTTCAAGTCTTGCAATTGAATAGTCTCCTAACACAATCCTATTTTGCATGATATCATAGAAATATTCTTAGTGTTCTGACTTGTTATGAAAGGAGATCAAAGCTTAAATTATTCCTATCTTTGGCTTGTCCTAGGCTTATTTACTTTTTTTAGATTTTCTTACTTCACCACTGACCTATACTTTCCCGACGAACTTTGGCACACCGGTTATATGAATAACCCTGGAAAACTTACAAATTATCAAGGTTTTGGTTTAATCTATTGGGTTTTTGGGTATGTTATTAGCTTCTTAGGTCATGAATTTAGACTTGTGCTAAGAATATTATCGTTAGCATCTATACTCGTTGCGTCATATTTAATTTACAGAGCTAATGATGATAAAAAAACGAAAATATTATTAGTGCTTTTATTTATAAGCAGTCCATTTGTATGGTATGGAGGTAAACTTATTACTCCAGAATTTTATATATTACCAATCATTATTTACTCTTATTATCTTCTAATTTTGACTAATCATAAAAAGCTTCCTTTTTTTTTATCAGGGGTCTGCATAGGAATAAAAGCAAGCATAATACCTGCTGTCGCTCCCTTATTTTTGTATGTATTACTTGAAGAAAGAATTTTAAAGATGAAGAAAGTAATAAGTTTAATTAGTATAAGTTTGATTACTATTTTTGGTGCAGTATTTGCTAGTCCGAATATTATTTGGGAACCAGAAGTATTTTTAAATAACATTCCAGCTAAAGAAGTTCAAATTGAGTATTATTTAAATAACTTTACAAATATTTGGAAGAGCAAGCTTGATTTGATTAGATCATGGGATTTGGTCATATTTAATGGATTTTCAATAAGTGTATTTCCATTAATCTCTCTGAGCATAATGCTAATCATATTTATTTCATTTTTTAATACTAGAACAAGACTGTCATTACTCTTTACACTAATATTTTATATTCTAGTAATGACGCTGCAAAGTAATTATATTTGGCATATGTTCTCACTAATTCCTATATTGATTTTTTATTCGATTATCTTAACTAAAGAATATAAAAGCAGTTTTATTAATTTATCATTTATTGTTGTTTTAATAATAAATCTTTATAATATAAATATCTTTTATCATGATGATAAAATCATACGAGATAGTATCTACAAAGATATACTCATTAATAGAGACAGCCATACTAATTGTCTGAATAGCTATTTCTCTAAATTAAATACAAGAGAAAATATCTATGTAATCGATACAACATCAATATTAAAAACTAGAAAGAATATTGGCTTGCTTGATGTAGAAAAGTTAATGAATAATGATAATTATCAATTTATTCAATTTGGGAACTCACCTGGTATGAGTATTAACTCAATTAAAAATAATTTAAACTATGTTTATATAATAACTCACTCATCTTACGATACTATGATGAACTTTAGTAGAAATGAAAACGGAGATTACATTAACTCGCTCATAGTTCCCTTTATCGGAAAATTAAAAGATAGAAAAGTTGCTTATAGTTGCGGTAATATAAATATTAATGAGGTGATTGTCTCAGATGTCTGATTTCTTGTTGTATGTAAAAATAATTTTACAGTACATATTTTTGTTCATCATAATACATAGTTTGCATACAAACTTTTTCCAGAACAATCATATAATAATAATACTTATTATTGATATTATGATAACTGCAATAATAGGTATAATAATAAATAAATTAATCAATCAATCTTCTGGATTTTTATTATCGGTTGCAACTATAACTTTTGTTTTATTGGCTGCATTGTATAGCCTTCTTATACCTACCATGATTGACAGATCGATAACAGTCGATATGCTATTACGCATGTATCAAGCTAATAATTATACAGTCTTAGAATCTGAGTTAAAAAATAATACTTTTAACTCTAGCGTCATTAGTAAAAGACTTGAGGAACAAATAGAATCAGGAGTTATAGTCATTGAGAATAATGAAATAAAACTAACAAAGAAAGGAAGATTTATTGCTGCAATTTTTTATTATAATAATAAGGTTTTAAATATTAAGAGCAATTGATATTACTCTTTGCATCTCTTGTGAATTCATCATAATCTCGATAATAATCTCCCTCATCATAATTTTCAGAGGCTGCTACAAGACATATGCTATTATTTTTAAAACCAGACATATCTCTCCAAATCATTGGAGGGATGTATAAGCCTTCTTCTGGATTATCAAGAATAAAATCCTTTTTTTCGCTCCCATCAAAAAGCGATATTTTAAAGGATCCATTAATTGCAATCATGAATTGATGAAGATTTCGGTGCGCATGCGCTCCCCTATTTGCAGCATCAGGAATAGAGTATATATAGTATATTCTCTTGATGACAAATGGGATATCGTAAGATTGTAAAAAGGCTATGTTGCCTCTAGCATCATGCACATTTTTTATATTTGTGAGCTTACAGTCTCTAATCATCCTATGTTAAAATTATACATAACCTAGTTATAAATATCTAATTTGATTTTATGTTATCATTTTCTTGCGTCACATTTTATGAAAATACTGTTTACTCTTACATGTAATCTTACAGATGGTAATAAATACCAATTAGCATGCTTTTACGAGAGTATTGTTCAAATGCTTAATATTAAAGAGAATAAAGTTTTTATCTGCATTAATAATCAAATACTTTACAGTCCTCAATCATCAAATGTCGGATCCAAAGAAATAGTGAAGGATTATATTAATAAATTTAATCCTGACTTAATAATAACAATTAATAATTCTATCTGCTCCCATATTCTTGAGATCACAGATTGTCCTGTAGTTTGTTGGACTGTCGACAGTATTGAGGCACTAATTGATCAAAATATGATTAAAAGAAATTTAGATAGGTATCATTTAGTAGTACCAGCTAAGAAAATGATTGCAAATGCTGTTAATAAGCTCAAGATCGCAGAAAATAAGATTTTATATCTTATACCTCCAACAATTATTAACAATACGAAAGTACATCAAACTCAAAATATTACATTTATTGGAACTATGTTTACTGAAGGAATTATAAAAAATATCAAAGATAGACTCCCGCTCGCATCTGATGAAATGGGAGATCTCCAAAATGCTATTGAAAGCTATAGGTCTGATAAGCATACTCCTTTTCTTGAAAGGTTATCCCCTAATCTCGTTGATTTTATCAATAACCTTGCAAATGAAAATGAGTATATTCGTGCTAATATGACAAATCTTGATCTTTTTGCTATGAATACAATATCACAAAATACTAGAACTGCAGTACTTGAAAAACTATCTAGTTTAGGAATGAAATTGTATGGAAAGAGTACTTGGCATGAGTCGTCAAATAAAACTATAAGAGAGATATATGACTCTATGGCTGTTTATAGCATTGCTCACACTGAGAACGTTTATAATAGAAGCAAAATAAATTTAAACATCTCGCATGTTCAAGCAAATGGAGGTTTTCCATGGAGAATCACAGATATTTTAGCAAGCAATGGTCTCCTAGTTAGTGACTTTAGTATCAAGGAGACGATCAGAGAGGTATTTCCGCATGCCAGCATCCCCTTGTATGAAACAAAACAGGAAGCTTACGATATATGCAAAAAATATATCAATAATGATAATATGAGAAAAGATGCGGTTTGTTTACAAAATGAGCTTATAGATTATCGATTTAGGTTTGATTATGCGCTAAAAAGAATAGGTGATTTGATTGGAAAAGACATAGTGGGAAATAATTCTGAATTAATGACAAATGAATTAATTGAAAATTATGAACTTGTAAGAAATAAAGCTCACTCACTAGCAGGTCTATCTATTATATTTCCATTGATTGTAAGCTTTTGGAATTTATTACCAAGACAGTTTAGATCTTTTCTTAAAAGACACAAATTTTTATATAAAGTTAAAATATTTATGTTAAATGACATTAAAAAGAGTGTAGTTTATAATGTTAAATCTTAATCTGTAAAATAATATTATAGAAACTATGAGAATATATTTTGATTCATGCATTTAATCCTTTGTAAGCATAAATTACTATTTTAGGAGTAACGTTAAGTGAACATACAAAAAGCTAATGAAATCGTAACTGAGGTGGTGTCGAAAGCTTTAGATGGGAAAGAAATCTCAAAAGAGATGCAGTTGATTGGATCAGATTCACTACTTGATTCAATGAAACTTCTTGAAGTCTGTCTTGCATTAGAAGATATAGCTGAAGAGTTTGGATTTGACTTCAACTGGACATCGGAAGCTGCAATGTCCAAATCCCGAAGCATATTTAGAAATGTAGAAGCTCTAGCAGAAGAGTTTGCTAAACAATCGGAGATATAGATGATTATTGTAACGGGAGCTAGCAGAGGACTTGGAAATGCAATTACAGAACATTTAATTGATAAAGGTGAGGATGTGATAGGAATAGCACGATCTATTGAGAATATGAATATCGATGCCATAGAATGTGATGTAAGCGACTATTCCTCGCTAAAAGATGTATCTAAAAAAATTAAAAAAATGAATAAACCAATCAGTGCCTTTATTAACGCAGCTGGAACTGCATCTATGAATATGGCTGTAACAACCGATGAATTAACTGTTCAAAAATTAATACAAACAAATCTAGTAGGAACAATCTATTGTTGTCAGCTATTTTCACCAATTATGATGAGACAAAAATATGGCTGCTTCATTAATTTTTCGACAATAGCTGTATCCCTTGCTTTAAAAGGAGAGTCTGTCTATGCAGCTTCAAAAGCTGGTGTTGAGTCATTTACACGTACTTTCGCAAGAGAAATTGCAGATTTTAATTTAAGAGCAAATTGCATTGCTCCTGGGCCTATAAGAACAGATTTATTAAAAGGTATTACTGATACACAAATTGAAAAAATTATATCTCAACAAGTTATTCCAAAACAATTCTCTAAGTCGGATGTATGTGATCTTGTCGAATTATTAATTGATGAAAGATCCTCATCTATTAGCGGTCAGGTGCTCAATATTGGCGGTGTCTAATGAATATATTAGAAAAGCTAAAAAATCTTTGGAAAGATGTAGATTATCCTTTTCTAATTTATCATAGCAAGGCCTTAAAATTTGATGAAGTCTCAAGTCATGAACCTATATGTTTATCTGAAATAAAGCAAGGTGATGTTGTTGCTCTGATTGGAGACTTTAATCCTCAATCTATTTCTTTGTTGCTTCATTTAATTGATAAGAATGTAGTAATAGTCCCACTTACTGTTGATACTAAAGCACAGCATGAATATTTCTTTGAAACTTCCTCAGTTAATGTTGTGATTGAGGGAAGCACTGTACGCCGTATTAATCATGAATTGAGACATAAATATATTGATGAGATCAGAGCAAAAAAGCGCTCGGGTTTAGTACTCTTCTCTACAGGAACGACTGGTCGTCCTAAAGCTATTTTGCATGACTTAACACTATTTATGCAACGCTTTGAAACTCCTCGTCCTACCTTAAAAACAATCAATTTCTTATTATTTGATCACATCGGTGGACTCAATACTCTATTGCATACGCTTTTCAATAAAGGGACAGTTGTGGCACCAAAATCAAGAACAGTCGAATCTATACTAGAAACATGTGACGAACATGAGATTGAAGTACTGCCTACAACACCTACTTTCCTACGTATGATGTTAATGAGTGGATTTATTCCTGATAAGATTCCTAAATCTTTACGTATCATAACTTATGGAACTGAACGTATGGATCAGCCCACACTTGACGCTCTTTGTAAATTATTACCTAATATTGATTTTAGGCAGACATATGGGATGTCTGAATTAGGTATTGTTCGCGTTAAAAGTAAAGCTAGGAATAGTTTGTTTATGAAGATTGGTGGCGAAGGTGTAGAAACAAGAGTAATTGATAATGTATTACAAATTAGATCTAAGACAAGAATGATTGGCTATTTAAATGCTGATAATCCTTTTGATAAAGATGGTTGGTATAATACTAAAGATATTGTTGATGAGGAGGATAAGTACTATAACATTGTAGGACGTACAAACGAGGTAATTAATGTTGGAGGATTAAAGTTCATGGCATCCGAAGTTGAAAGAGTAGCATTACAATTTAAAAATATTCAGCTAGCAAAAGCAGAGGGTAAAGAAAATCCAATAACTGGGCAACATGTTGAGTTAACTATTCAACCTGTAGTTAATCAAGAAATAGATAAAGCTGACTTAAAAACCTTTCTAACTAGTCAGTTGCCAAATCACATGACGCCAATGCGAATAAAGATTTCCAAGATTAATATCGGACATAGGTATAAAAAAGTTTGAAATGAATATGAAAACTGAATCAATTCTATACAGCAAAAACCTTATTTTAAGAGATGCTACCGAGAATGATTCAGAATTTATTTTAAAACTCCGAACAGATCCAAAAAAAGCAAAACATTTATCCCCTACTTCCACTTCACTAAAAGATCAAGTAATGTGGATGAAATCTTACAAAACTAGAACAGATCAAGCATATTTTATTATAGAAAATAAAAATAATGAAATGCTTGGGTGTATAA
>MDSZ01038912.1_pt1 | contig 13146 bp, 14 predicted proteins | sample 811201 | NCBI WGS metagenome assembly MDSZ01 (sample SAMN05326647, study PRJNA326480) | marine metagenome | isolation source: seawater | place: Indian Ocean: North | collected 2010
ACGAAGCTAGGCTTTTAATAAATAAAAAAAATGAAGCAATAATATTTACCAGAAAAAAAATCACTTACGGATCAAAAGACAATACTTACTTAAAGCATATAGGAATTTTTCTTTACCGAAAAAAATTTTTAGAAAAATTTTCAAAATTAAAAAATAGATTTTTAGAAAATGATCAAAAATTAGAACAATTGAGAGTTATAGAGAATGGATATAAAATAATAGCATTTAGAGCTAAACATCAAAGCAGAGGTGTTGATAATTTTAGTGATTTATGCAATATAAGAAAGTATCTTAAATGAAAAAATTACAAGTCATCGCTGGAAATTGTGTTATTGAAAGTCTCAAAACAAGTATTGAAACTTCAAATTTTTTAAAAGAAATGTCAGAAAAGTTCAATTTTGATTTGATTTATAAAAGTTCTTATAAAAAAGATAATAGATCCTCTGCAGATTATTTTAGCACATTAGGTAATGAAAAATGTACTGAGATATTTTCAGAATTGAAAAATAAAAATTATAAAATTATTACTGATGTACACAACTTATATGAATTAGATTTAGATTTATTCAAGTATATAGATGTAATTCAAATACCAGCTTATCTATGTATGCAAACAGAACTTACAAATAAAATAGCTAAAACGGGTAAAACAATAAATATAAAAAAAGGGCAATTTTTATCTCCAAACGACGTTGAAAAAATTGTTTTAAAAATTAAAAGCGCTGGTAACAACAATATTACTATTACTGAAAGAGGCACTTGTTTTGGCTATAGAGATTTAATGGTAGACCCAAGATCTTTTTTTATTTTGAAAAAGTTAAATTATCCTGTTTTTTTTGATGTTGGACACTCAGTAAGAAAAAACGGTTTTCCTTCTTCCAATATTAAAGATGGAGGACAAAAGGAATTTGGAGAAACTTATGCGAGATCAGCAATTTCTAATTTTGTTGATGGATTATTTGTTGAAGTTCATCCAGACCCAAAAAATGCTAAATGTGACGCTGCTACTCAATTTTCATTTAGTGAGTTTGAAAATTTAATGACTAACGTAAAGCCTTTATGGGACTTTGTTAACCTGAACTCTAAATAAAATAATTTAAATAATGATGAAAATTTTTCTAGATACAATAGACCTTAAAGAAATTAAAAAATATGATGAAATTCTTAATATTGGAGGCGTAACTACGAATCCAAATTTAGCAAGACGTTTCGGTATGTCCGATGATATTGAGATGGTTAGAGAAATAGGAAAAGTTATTGGTAGTGAAAAAGAAATACACGTTGAGGCTTTTGGAGATAATGCAAAAGAGATAATCAGTAATTCTGAAAGAATAAAAAAAAATTGTTCAAAATTTAATTTAATTTTTAAGATTCCTTTTTCCGAAGAAGGAGTTAAAGCAGCAAAATTTTTAATAACAAAAAAATATAAAACAAATTTACATTTAATTTTTTCACTAAGCCAAGCGATAATATCAGCCTCTATTAATTCAAATTATATTTGTCCCCTAATTGGTCGATTAGATGACATAGGTCATAATGCAATTGAGAACTTAACCACAATTATAAAATCTTATAAAATTCATAATTCTAAAACTCTAATCATGGGTTCAAGCGTTAGAAATTTAACACATGTTATTGATTGTTATAAAATTGGTGTTGACGCCGCTACAATTCCAATGAAAGTAGTTAAAGAAATGTTTAATCACCCATTAACAGACTCAGGTTTTTTACAATTTAAAAAAGATTTAAATCAAATGAGACAAATATCTACTATAAATTTTAATAAAAATTTAGTGGTAGATATTAATCAAACATTACTTGAAACCCTTGTAATTCTTCAGAAGCATAAGGGAGCAGCAGTAGCAGTATGCAAGAACAAGAAGTTAGCTGGAATTTTTACTACTGGAGATTTGAATAGACTTATCGAAAGAAAGAAAAAATTTAATTACAGTGATAAGATGCAAAATTTTATTTCGAAAAAACCTTTTTCAATTGATATTTCAGATAAAGTCGAGGTAGTTACAAACATAGTTAAAAAATATAATTTAGGACAATTTGTTGTATTGGATCAAGAAAAAGTTTTGGGAATTCTTGATGTTAAGGATATTCTCTCTAACTAGCTATCCCTCAAAAATAATTTCTTAATAAGTATAATTTTAATAAACAAAAATATGATAAAAATTAAATCTGCTATTATTCTTTGTGGCGGAAGAGGAACTAGATTAGGAAATCTTGGAAAAAAAATACCTAAGACTTTGGTCAAGATACATAATAAACCTATTCTTTGGTATATTATTAAGGCACTTAAAAAAAATTCAATAAATCATTTTATCTTACCGTTAGGATATAAGGGTAATCAAATTAGAAAATATATTAAACAAGATAAAGAACTAAAAAAATTAAACTTTGATTTAATAGATACAGGTTTAAACACTAGTATTTCTAAAAGAATATTTAGAATAAAAGCAAAAATCAAATCTAATCATATAACTCTATTAAATGGCGATGCTATTTTTGATTTTAACCTAAAGAAAATATTAACCAAACATTATAACAAAGATACTGACATTACTTTTCTAGGATGTGCTGCTCCCTTAAGTTATGGTGTAGTTGGTATTTTAAAAAAAAAAGTAGTGAGCTTTGAAAGAGATCTTGAGTTTAATTCTATAAAAGCTAACAAAAGAAGAAATTTTTTAGGACATATTTTTTCCGGAATTTCTATAATTAAAACGAACTTAATTGCAAGAAATTTTAGATTATATAATAATTTTGAAAAGGAGTTTTACCCAAAAATAATAAAAAAAAATAATACTAATTTTGAAGAAATAAATGGATTTTGGCATTCAATAGATAATGAAAAAGATATAAAAAATTTGAATAAAAAAATAAAAAATAAAATTTATTCAAAAGTGAAAAGGATTAAAAATAATTTATTAAATTAATGAAAAATTTTTGGAAAAATAAAAAAGTATTAATAACTGGACATACTGGATTTAAGGGAAGCTGGATGACTTTGATATTAAGTAAGTTTGGAGCAAGAATATATGGCTATGCATTAAATCCTATTTCGAAACCTAATTTTTTTGATGGACTTAAACTTTCAAGTTTTTTAAAAAAAGATATACGTAATGATATATTAAATTTAAATAGACTTACCAAATCAATAAATAAGATTAAGCCTGAAATTATATTTCACATGGCCGCTCAATCGAGTGTATTGGAAAGTTATAAAGATCCAATTGGGACAACCAAAGCTAACATTTTAGGAACTGCAAATATTTTAGAAGCTATTAGAAGCTGTAAAAGCGTTAAAGCAGTTCTTATAGTTACTACTGATAAGGTGTATTTAAATTTAGAAAAAAGAAAAAAATTTAAAGAAGGAGATCATCTTGGAGGTTATGATATTTACAGTGGCAGCAAAGCTTCTTGTGAAGTCATAACTCACAGTTTCATCAAATCATTTTATAGAAAAAGCAATTGCAAAATAGCAACGGTACGGTCAGGTAACTGTATTGGTGGAGGTGATTGGACTAAAGACAGGATAGTAAAGGATTGTGCAGAATCATTTATATTCAATAAAAAAATATTTATAAGAAGTCCTAAAGCCTCAAGACCATGGCAACATGTTATTGAACCAATATTTGGTTATCTTAAATTAGCCCAAAAATTATACAAAAATAAAAGTTTTGTTGGAGCATGGAACTTTGGACCAAATATTAAGAATAATATGAAGGTAATAGATGTGGCTAGGTTTGGAAAAAAATATCTTAAGTCGAAATCAAAAATTAAATTTACTTCAAAAAAACATTACGAGTCCGAACACTTATCTTTAGATAGCTCTAAAGTATTAAAATTATTAAAATGGAAAACACATTTAAAATCTAAAGAAGCTCTGGCTCTTAGTTTTGATTGGTATAAATCTTTTTATAAAAATAAAAACAAAAAAAAATTAATAGAACTATCATTAAAACAAATTAACAATTATCAAAAAAAATATTTTATATAATAAATGAAAAAAATAAGATTATTTAAACCTTGGGTTGGTAGAGAAGAATTAAATAATATCAAAAAAGTTTTTAGTAAATCGTGGATAGGGTATGGACCTCAAGTACATAAATTTGAAAAGAAATTCTCAAAATTTATTGGCACAAAATATGCTGTTGCGGTAAATTCTGGAACAGCAGCTTTACATTTAGCTCTTTTATCTTACAATTTTCCAAAAAACAAAAAAGTTTTAGTTCCTACCATTACATTCAGCGCAACAGCAGCTGCTCCTTTATATTGCGGTCTAAAACCAAAATTTGTTGATATTAGAAAAGAAGATCTAACTATCGATTTTGATGATCTTAAAAAAAAATATACTAAAGATTGTGTTGCATTGATTTGTGTTCATATGGGCGGCCACCCATCTCAGATGGAAAAAATAAGACCTTGGGCAAAAAAGAAAAAATTATTACTAATAGAAGATAGCGCAGAAAGCTGTGGTGGAATTTATAAAGGAAAAAAAATCGGCACTTGGTCAGATATTTCATGTTTCAGTTTTGAAGAAAAAAAAATTATTACAACTGGTGATGGTGGTATGATTTGTTTGAATGATAAAAAAAAGTATGAAAAATTAAAATCATTAAGCTTTCATGGTTGGAATAAAGATCCTTGGGAGAGACATTTAATGTTTTTTAAAAAGAAAAAAAATTTTTCAAAGTATTGGAAGTATGAAATTGAAAACTTAGGGTTTAAGTATAATATGAATGATTTAACAGCTTCAATGGGTTTGGCCCAATTAAGTAAAATTAATTTATTTAATAAAAAGAGAAATTTAATACTTAAAAAATATTTAATAGGAATTAAAAATCTAAAATATATAAAACCTGTTTTTCCTTATGACACTAAAAATGGTTCTTACTGGCTTTTTTCAATAAAAACAAAATTTAGAGATGAATTAATAAATTTTTTAAAAGAAAAAAAAATAAGCACAGCAGTTCATTTTGTACCATTACCGATGAATAAACTTTATAAAAAATATGATACTAAAAGTTTAAAAAATACAAAGCAAATTTGGAAGGAAATAGTTTCTCTTCCTTTTTTTCCAAACTTAGAAAATAAAAAAATAAACTATATTATAAACTGTTTAAAAAAATTTGATGAAAGCAAGAGTATTTAAATGAAAGAATTTAAATTAGCTGACAATACAATAGACAATAAAGACTATAAGAAAATGATAAACTTTCTTAAGGAAAGAAAATATCTTAATCAGTCAAAATTGACACATAAATTCCAAGAAAAATTCTCCAAATTTTTAAATACAAAATTTTCAGTATTTGTTAATTCAGGCTCATCGGCAAATTTATTAATTGCACAAGCTCTTTTAGAAGGTAATTATTTAAAAAACAAAATAGTAGTTTTACCAGCAGTTTCATGGGCAACGAGTGTTAGCCCCTTTTTACAGCTAGGATACAAAGTCATCCTATGTGATTGTGATGAAAATGATCTTGGACTTTCAGTACGAAATTTAGAAACAATTTGTAAAAAATTTAATCCAGGACTTGTGGTCGTTGTAAATGTACTTGGTCATAGTAATAATTTTAAAAAAATTTTTAATCTTCAAAAAAAATATAATTTTAAATTAATAGAGGATAATTGTGAAAGTTTGGGGAGTAGATTTAAAAATAAAAATTTAGGAACATTTGGTATAGCAAGCTCACATTCTTTTTATTATGGTCACCACATATCTACAATTGAAGGAGGCATGGTTTCAACAAGCGATAGAAATTTTTATAATATTTTACTTGCTATAAGATCACATGGATGGGCCCGAGATGTGCAAAGTCAATTCAAAAAAAAATTAGAAAAAAAATTTAAAGTAGATGAATTTAAATCTTTATATACTTTTTATTATTCAGGTTTAAATGTTAGGTCAACAGATTTTAATGCCAATTTAGGTATAGAACAGTTAAAAAAAATTAGGAAGATTTCAAAAACAAGGCATAAAAATTTTGAAAGATATAAAAAAAACTTAAAAGAATTTTGGAAGCAAAGTAGTGATTTAAAATTAATATCTAGTTTTGGTTTTGCTACTTTTGTTAAAAATAGGTTACAAGTATTTAAATATCTAAAATCAAAAAAAATTCAATCTAGACCATTAATTTGCGGAAACATGGGTCAGCAACCATTTTGGTCAAAAAAAATAAAAAATAAACCCTCATTACCTAATGCAGAGTTTATAGATAAATATGGAATATACTTACCAAATCACGCAAATTTATCATTAAGGGATATTGATTTTATTTGCAAAAATTTTAAAAAATATGCCATACCAATTTATTTTAAATAAGTGTTGATCTCTATTTGTATACCTACTTACAATAGGCCAAACATGCTAGTCAATTGTTTGAATTCATTATCACTTCAAACAGAAAAACAATTTGAAGTTTGTATTTCTGATAATTGTTCTGATGAAAATATTCAAAAATTAATTCAGCCATTTAAAAAAAAATTAAAAATAAGATTTAATAGAAATAAAAAAAATTTAGGATTCGCTTTGAACTTACTAAAAGTCTCTAATATGGCAAAAGGAGATTTTATATGGTTTTTGGGTGATGATGATTTAATTGTTAGAGATGGGATTAAAAGTCTTAAAAATATGATTAAAAAAAATAAAACATGTGATTTTTTTTGGATCAATTCCTATTATTTAGACAAAAACTACCTAAAAAAATTTAATTATCCTTTCAATACAAAAAATCTTCCAAAAAACATGAAAAGACACTCACCTCTAAGGCAAAACAAAAGACTTAAATTTTTTGATTTAATAGATAAAGAAATTTCATTTGATTATTTGTTAGGGGTGTTTGTTTGTGTTTTTCGTAGAGATAAATGGAGACAGCACCAGAATGTAATAGACAAAAAATTAATTAAAGATGTACGAACATGGGCAAACTTTGAAAATACTTGTTTTTTTATTAAAATATTTTGTGCTGCATTTTCTAAATCTGATGCTTTTTTTTGCTCAAAGCCACTTACTGTAAGCTTGCATGGGGTTAGAGAGTGGAGCAATCTTTATCCTATGGTTGAAATTGTTAGAATACCAGAAGCTCTAGATTATTATAGGAGTAAAGGACTTAATTTATTTAAATACCTAAAAAATAAGAACTATGCTTTAAGAAATTTTTTTAATTATTTTTTTAAAATTTTTTTTTATGGAGATCAAATGGGATTGAATTATATAAATTTAAGAAGACATTTTTTTTACAACTTAATTTTTCCTAATGCTTGGATGTCTATAATTTATTTTATCAACAGAAAAATAAGGTTATTATTAAAATTTTAATTATGATTCAGGATGTAAAAATAACACCACTTAAAATTTTGTCAGATAGTCGAGGAAGCGTTATGCATATGATGAGAAATGATAGTAAAATATTTGAGTCATTTGGAGAGATTTATTTTTCCACTATTTATAAGGACTCTATTAAAGCATGGCACTTACATAAAGAGTCCACATTAAATTATGCTTGTATAAAAGGCGCTGTAAAATTAGTTTTATTTGATGAGAGATCTGAAAGCTCCACTAAAGGCAAATATCAGGAAATTAATCTTTCACCAGAAAGTTATTTTTTAGTCACTATTCCACCTAATATATGGAATGGTTTTAAGGGAATTTATGAGCCCGAGTCAATTATAGCTAATTGTCTTAGTCTTCCACATAATGAAAAAGAGATGGTAAGAAAAGATCATTCCGATCAAAAATTTAAATATAAATGGTAATACAGTCTTATGAGTAAAATAATTTGTACATTAGGACCACAAAGTTTAAATAAAGAATTTCTCAAATTTTCAAATAAAAAAATACATCTTCTCAGATTAAATATGTCTCATCTACCTCTAAATAAATTAAGTAAAGTTATTAATTTTATTAGAAAATATTCGACTGTTCCAATTTGTATTGACACAGAAGGAGCTCAAATAAGAATTCAAGCTAAAAAGAAAAAATTTTATAAAAAAAATCAAAAATTTTATATTTCTAATAAAAGAAACAATACTAAACTTTATCCTGAATATGTTTTGAATAATTTAAAGATAGGGGATGTTCTTAGTATAGGCTTTAGCAATCTTTCAGTAAAAATAATAAAGAAAAATGAAAGTGCTTTATGTAAAGTTATTTCTTCTGGATACTTAGAAAATAATAAAGGTGTTCATCTAGTTAATAGAAAGATAAAATTAAACTATTTAACAACAAAAGATCTTGAAGCAATTAAAATTGGAAAGAAATTAAAAATTAAAAATTACGCTTTATCATTTACAAATTCTGTTAGAGATATAGTTCAATTTAATGAATTATTAAAAGATGAAAATAAAATTTTCAAAATTGAGACAAACAATGCCATTAGATCTTTTAAAGAAATTTTGAAATATGGAAATCAATTTTTAATAGATAGAGGAGATTTATCAAAGGACGTTAAGGTAGAAAATATACCAGTTGTGCAAAGAGTCTTGTTCAAATTAAAAGAAAAATACAAAAATAAAAAAATTTATATAGCAACAAATTTACTAGAAAGTATGCTTGAAAATAACTATCCTACTAGAGGAGAAGCAAATGATATATTTAATTCTTTAGAAATGGGAGCGGCAGGACTTGTATTAGCTGCAGAAACAGCCGTAGGAAATCACCCAAAAGACTCAGTGAGATTTCTGCAAAAAATGATAAAAGCTTTCAAAAAATCAAATTTATAAAATCATTTCTACTTTATGAAAATTGTACTGCTAGTTGCAGGTGGAAGAGGTGGCTCAGATTTCTTTCAAGGTTTACTTGACGGTCACTCACAAGTATTAACATTTCCAGGATATTTAAGAATTAACAAAAGTTTTTTAGAAATGTTGAATTTAGATTCCCCAGTCAAGATTTCAAAAAGATTTATTAAATTGTATCCTCACTACTTTAATTCCAAAGGTTTTTGGGGGAAATTTGAAAGACAAGACCGATTGGGTAAAAATAGAAATAAATTTTTTAAAGTTGATAAAAAAAAATTTATAAAAAATTTTTCAAAATTAATGAAAAAAAATAAATCAAATAAAATTGATATTATAAAAAAATTACACATAGCTTATTCAATTACAAAAGGAGAAAAAAAGTGCGATAAGAAATTGCTATTTATACATACCCATTTAGTAAGTTGGACAAAAGAATTTGTGAACACTATAAAATCAAAAGATACCTCAATTATTCATATTATTCGACATCCTATGGCTTCAATCAATTCTCCAATTAGAACTTGGTTAAATTATCAAAATGGAAGTGGTTTTTTTCCAAGAGAACTACACTTTCAGTTAGATTTGGTATTCAATGGAATATTTGATTTAATGAAATTAAAAAAAGTCTACATAATTCAATATGAAAAACTACACTGGGAAAATGAATATGTAATGAGAAAATTTTGTAAAATATTCAAAATAAATTATGAAAAATGCCTTAAATCATCAACAAAGTTTGGATTACAATGGTGGGGTGATAAAGCTAGTAAGAGATGGATTTCTGGAGTGAATAAAAATTTTAAGATAAATGTTGATAAAAATTATTTTTTTAATAGAGATTTACAATTTTTTCAATTCTTAACATCAAGAATAATTAAAAATTATAACTATGATTTTATGTTTCCAAGAAAAGAAATATATTTTAATTTTTTACCCATGAAATGTGAGCTACTTGTTTGGAAAAATACTTTTAAACATTTAAGATGGAAACAAATACTGTCTATTCCAATATTTTATTTTATGAGAATTTTTTTATTTAATAAATTTACAATTCAAAATAAAAAACTACCTTATTCCATAGGATCAAAAAGATAAAAATATTTATGAAAAGAAAAAAGGCTTTTTTATTTTGGATAACTGGCTTATCGGGATCAGGAAAAACAACTTTAGGAAAAAAAATTTATAGTTTTATTGAAAAAAAATTCGGACCAACATTAATACTAAGTGGAGATAATTTGCGAGAAATCTTCAATTTTAGTAAATTTGATAAAAAATCAAGATTAAAATATGCTTTACTTTATTCAAAGTTTTGCAAAAAAATAACAGATCAGAATATAAATGTAATTTTTTCAACAGTAAGCTTGTATCACAAAATTAGATCATGGAATAAAAAAAATATTAAAAACTACTTAGAGATATATATAGAGTCTGACATTGAAGAATTAATTAAAAATAAGAAAAAACCATTTTATAGAACCAAACTAATTAATATAGTAGGAAAAAATATTAAAGCAGAATTTCCAAAAAAACCAGATATTAAAATAAAAAATAATTTTACAAAATCAACTGATAAACTAAAAATTGAACTTATTAAAAAGATTAGAATAAAGACTCGATAAATAAATAATTTTATGAAAGTAGTAATTTTGTGTGGTGGCTTAGGCTCTAGACTGGCTGAGGAAACAAAACTAATTCCAAAACCAATGATAAAAATTGGAAAAATACCTATAGTTCATCATATAATACAATTTTATCAATATTATGGCTTTAAGGATTTTATTCTTGCAACTGGATATAAAAAAGAATTTTTAGAAAAATTTTATAAAAAAGAAAAAAGAATTAAATGTGTTTATACAGGAAAAAAAACTTTAACGGGTGGAAGGCTATTAAGATTAAAAAAATATTTTAAAAAAAATGAAATTTTTTGCGTCACATACGGAGATGGATTAACAAATCAAAATTTAAAAAAACTTTTTAGCTTTCATAAAAAACATAAAAAAATAGCTACTTTAACTGCAGTTAGGCCTCCAGCCAGATTTGGAGAATTAGATATTTCTCAACACAGAGTAAAAAAATTTCAAGAGAAACCTCAATTAAAAAATAATTGGATAAATGGAGGTTTCTTTATTTTTAATTATAAAATATTTAATTTTATATCAGGTGATAAAGTTATGCTTGAGAGAGAACCTTTCAATAAACTAGCAAAAAAAAAACAATTGATGGCTTATAAGCATTATGGATTTTGGCAATGCATGGATACCATGAGAGATAAAAAAGTCCTTTCTGATTTATGGAAAGAAAAAAAAGCCCCATGGAAAAAAAAATAAAATCTAAGATTTTAATAATTGGTGGAACAGGGTTTATTGGCTTCCACTTAGCAAAAAAATGTTTGAATTTGGGTTGGAAAGTAACTTCATTCTCAACCAAAAAGCCAAAGAGGATACGAAAACTTAAACAAGTTAAATATTTAACAGGAAATTTAAATTCAAAATTATCTTTGAAGAAAATAAATAAAGAATTTGATTATGTAGTTAACTTAGGAGGATATGTTGATCATAAAAATAAAGTAGGGAATTATAATACGCATTATATTGGTTGTAAAAATTTAGTTAAAATTTTTTCAGACAAAAATATAAGATTATTTTTACAAATAGGTAGTGGGGCTGAGTACGAAAATATTAAATCTCCACATAAAGAGCATTATAATTGTAATCCTAAGTCAATATATGGAAGACCAAAATATTTAGCAACTAATTATCTAATTAAAGAATTTAAAAAAAATAAATTTCCTTGTGCAATAGTAAGACTTTATCAAGTTTATGGAGAAAGACAGGATACAAATAGAATTATCCCATTTATAATCAAATCTTGTTTGATGGACAAAATTTTTCCATGTTCAGATGGAAAGCAATTGAGAGATTTTATTGATGTTGAGCAAGTAATTAATGCTATAGAAAAAATCCTTAAATCTAAAAAGGTTTTGGGACAAATTATTAATATTGGGTCAGGTAAGCCTATAAAAGTAAGATCCGTAATAGAAAAAATAAATATACTTATTAAAAAAGGTAAACCAGAATTTGGTAAAATAGCAATGAGAAAAGAAGAATTTATAAAATATTATCCAGATATAAATAAGGCCAAAAAATTAATTGGGTGGAAACCAAAAAAAAACTTTATTAAATCTCTGTCTGCAACAATAAATTTTGAAAAAAAGTTATTTAAGAAAAATAAAAGACAAATTGCATGAAAATAAAAAAAATCTTAATAATGGGTTTACCTGGATCAGGTAAAACTACTTTAGCTAAAAATTTAACCAAGAAATTAAATGCTAAATGGCTTAATGCAGACAAAATTCGAGGCAAGTACAATGATTGGGATTTTAGTAAAACAGGAATAATTAGACAGGTAAATAGAATGAAAGAATTAGCTAATAAATCAAAAAAAAAATTTGTTATCGCCGACTTCGTTTGCCCGCATCATGAACAGAGAAAAATTTTTAAACCAAACTTAATCATTTGGATGGATACAATTAAAAAAAGTCGATATCCTAGAATGAATAGAATTTTTAAAAAACCAAAAAAATACGATTTAAGGGTCACTTCAAAAGATAATAAACTGTGGTCTAAAATATTTTTAGAAAAATTTATTTAAAATCTTTAATGAAAAAAAAGCTTCCTTTGGTAAGCATCATTATGAATTGTCATAATGGTGAAAAATATTTAATAAATAGTTTAAATAGTATTTTTGCTCAAGATTATCATAATTGGGAACTTATATTTTGGGATAATAAATCTAACGACAGTAGCAAAAAAATTATAAAAAAATACCAAGATAAAAGAATTAAGTATTTCTATTCTAAAAAATTGTTACCACTGTATTATGCAAGAAATAAAGCAATTAAAAAAACAAAGGGAGATTTTATATGTTTTTTAGATACAGACGATTATTGGAATAAAAAATTTTTATCTAAATTTATTGGAAAATTTAATAATGAAAATTCAGACGTAGTTTTTTCTAAATACTATATTTATAATCAAAAAACAAAAAAGAAAAAGATTAATGAAAAAAAAAATTTTTTTAAAACTATTTCAACACAACAATTACTTGATAAATATATAGTGGGCATAAGTGCAATAATGCTTAAAAAAAATATTTTTAATAAATATAGATTTAACAATAAATTTCAAATAATAGGAGATTTTGATTTATTCATTAAGCTTAGTCATTTTTTCAAATTTTACATGATTAATGAGCCTTTACTTACATACAGAACTCATGAGGATAATTTTTCCAAAAAAAACCTTAGTCTTTATGTTAACGAATATAAATATTGGTTAAAATTAAATAAATTATCATTTATTAAAAATTATGAAATAAAGAAATTGAAATTTTTTATAT
>MDSZ01068592.1_pt1 | contig 13145 bp, 10 predicted proteins | sample 811201 | NCBI WGS metagenome assembly MDSZ01 (sample SAMN05326647, study PRJNA326480) | marine metagenome | isolation source: seawater | place: Indian Ocean: North | collected 2010
AAGTTGAGCAAATGAATCTATTTAAAGATATGGTTTGTTACCAAGAAGAAGTAAGAGACCCTTCAAGAATGGCTGAAGTTTTAAATCGTGTTATTGAAAAAGCTTTCAGAGGATCAGCTCCAGCACAAATAAATGTACCTAGAGATTTTTGGACACAAGTCATTGATATTGAATTACCACCAATAGTTAGATTTGAAAGACAAGGTGGTGGTAAAACAGCTATAGATAAAGCTTCAAAAATTTTATCTGAAGCCAGGTTTCCAGTAATTTTATCAGGTGCGGGTGTTGTAATAGGAGAAGCTATAGAAGAATGTAAAAAACTTGCTGAAAAATTAGATGCACCAGTTTGTAATGGCTATCAGCATAATGATAGTTTTCCTGGAAGCCATCCTATGGCTGTAGGACCTTTAGGTTATAATGGGTCAAAAGCTGCAATGGAATTAATTTCAAAAGCCGATGTGGTTTTAGCACTAGGTACAAGATTAAATCCTTTTTCAACTTTGCCTGGTTATGGAATAGATTATTGGCCAAAGAATGCAACTATTATTCAAGTTGATATGAATCCAGATAGAATAGGGTTAACTAAAAAAGTTACTGTAGGAATTTGTGGAGATGCAAAACTTGTATCTCAACAAATATTAGAAAAATTATCTTCTTCAGCTGGTGACAATGGAAGAGAGGAAAGAAAGAATTTAATTCATCAAACAAAATCTGCATGGCTCCAAACACTTACAAGTTTAGATCATGAAGAAGACGATCCAGGAACAGTTTGGAATAAAGAAGCAAGAGAAAGAGATAAAAACAGAATGTCCCCAAGACAAGCATGGAGAGCAATTCAGGCTGGAATGCCAGAAGATGTCATTATATCGAGTGATATCGGAAATAATTGCGCAATTGGAAATGCTTATCCAACATTCGAAAAAGGCAGAAAATATTTAGCTCCTGGATTGTTTGGACCATGTGGATACGGTTTTCCATCTATCTTAGGTGCAAAAATTGGTTGTCCAGATACTCCTGTTATAGGATTTGCTGGTGATGGAGCTTTTGGAATTAGTATGAATGAAATGAGTTCATGCGCTAGAAAAGAGTGGCCTGCAATTACAATGGTAATATTTAGAAATTACCAGTGGGGAGCTGAAAAAAGAAATTCCATTTTATGGTTTGATGATAATTTTATAGGTACAGAGCTTGATCCAGAATTGAGTTATGCAAAAGTTGCTAATGCTTGTGGTCTAAAAGGAGTAGAGGCAAAAACTATGGAAGAGACAACTACAGCTATAAAACAATCGTGTGAGGATCAAAAAAAAGGTATAACTACATTTATTGAGGTTATTTTAAATCAGGAACTAGGTGAACCATTCAGAAGAGACGCTATGAAAAAACCTGTAAAAGTTGCTGGAATTAAAAGGGAAGATATGAAACCTCAAAAATCAATAAATGGATAAGGTTAAAATAGGCTCAAATAGAAGTTTTGGAATAGTATTTTTTATAGTTTTCTTTCTAATTGCAATTTATCCTTTACTAAATAATGAAAATATTAAAATATGGTCATTAATCGTATCTTTAATTTTTTTAACTTTAGGCCTTATAAATTCAAAACTTTTATCACCATTAAATATTCTCTGGTTTAAATTTGGCTTATTACTTGGTAAAGTGTTATCGCCTGTTGTAATGGGTATTATTTTTTTTTTAGTAGTAACCCCGATAGGTATATTTATGAGAATATTGGGAAAGGACTTGCTTAATTTAAAATTAAACAAAAATAAAACATATTGGCTAAATAAGAGCGGGCCAAAGAGTAAAATGAAAAATCAATTTTAAATGAGTTTTATTAAAGAATTTTGGGAATTTCTAAAAGTTAGAAAAAAATATTGGTTATTCCCAATAATCATCTTTTTAGTTTTGTTTGGTGGTTTAATAGTTCTCACCCAAGGTTCAGCTGTAGCGCCATTTATATATACAATTTTCTAGTGACATCAATTTTAGGTATTTCAGCATTTTATCATGATAGCGCAGCTTGTATTTTAATAGATGGAAAAATTGTTGCTGCAGCTCAAGAGGAAAGATTTACTAGAGTAAAACATGACTCAAGTTATCCAAAAAATGCCATAAATTTTGTGCTTAACTTTTCTAATCTTAAACTCAGTGAGATTGATAAAATTGTATTTTTTGAAAAACCTTTTTTAAAATTTGAAAGGTTGTTAGAAACATATGTAGCTTTTGCCCCAAGAGGATTTGTTTCTTTCAGCAAAGCTATGCCGTTATGGATAAAAGAAAAATTATTTCAAAAAAATTTTCTTTTTTCAAAATTAAAAGAGCATGACGAAAATTATAAAAAAGATGATAATATATTTTTTTCTGAACATCATTTAAGCCATGCAGCAAGTGCTTTTTTCCCATCACCATTTGAGAAGGCAATAGTTTTGACAGCCGATGGTGTTGGTGAATGGGCCACTACCACAGTTGCAATAGGTGATAAGAATAATTTAGAAATTAAAAAAGAAATACTTTTTCCTCATTCTTTAGGTCTTTTATACTCTGCATTCACTTATTATACGGGTTTTAAAGTGAATAGTGGAGAATATAAACTAATGGGATTGGCTCCTTATGGAAATCCAATTTTTACTAATAAAATTTATAAGTTAATAGATATTAAAGATGATGGAACATTTCGTTTAGATCAAAGTTTTTTTAATTACTCAACAGGTTTAACTATGACCAATGATAAATTCCATAATTTGTTTGGCCAAAAACCTAGAATTCCTGAAAAAGAAAAATTAACCCAATTCCATATGGATATCGCAGCTTCAATTCAAAAAATTACAGAAGAAATTATTGTGAAACTTGCAAAATCTTTAAAAAAAGAATTTGAAATTGATAATTTGTGTCTAGCCGGGGGTGTAGCACTTAATTGTGTTGCAAATGGCAAATTGTTAAAAGAAAAAATATATAAAAATATTTGGGTTCAACCAGCTGCAGGTGATGCTGGTGGATGTCTTGGAGCAGCACTTGCTCTTTGGTATTTAGAAGAAAATAATAAAAGAATAATCAATCCAAATGATGATATGCAAGGATCTTACTTGGGTCCAAATTATTCTCAAAGTAAAATTATTGAGGATCTTAATAAACTAGGTGCAAAATATGAAATACTTGATGAAGAAAAACTAATTGATAAAACTGTTGAGGATTTATCATTAGGTGAAGCGATAGGCTGGTTTCAAGGAAGAATGGAATTTGGACCAAGAGCATTAGGCGCCAGATCTATTTTGGGCGACCCAAGATCAGATAAAATGCAAAAAAATTTAAATCTTAAAGTCAAATACAGAGAGAGTTTTAGACCATTTGCACCATCTATACTTAGAAATGATTTATTTGAATGGTTCGATTTAGATGTTGATTCACCTTACATGCTTTTAGTCTCCGAAATTTCTAAAAGTAAAAAAATTGAAATGACAGAACAACAAAAAAACTTATTTGGGATAGACAAATTAAATGTAAAAAGATCAAAAATACCTGCAGTCACACACGTAGATTATTCGGCAAGAATTCAGACAGTTCATGAAAGTACAAACAAAAAGTATTTTAATTTGATTAAAAAATTCAAAGAAAAAACTGGATGCCCTGTCTTAGTAAACACATCATTTAATGTTAGAGGCGAACCAATTGTTAATACCCCAGAGGATGCATTTAAATGTTTCATGGGCACTGATTTAGATAAATTAATTATAGAAAATTGCTATTTAGAAAAAGATAAACAAGATCCTTCCTTAAAGAAGGACTATAAGTCAAAATTTAATTTAGATTAAATGTCTAAAACAATTAAATATAATATTTTATTATTGCTTGTACTAATATTAACATTATTAATCTTTATCGTTTGGACAAATCATAAATTTAGTGGCGTACCAATTTACGATAGATTTGGAATAACCGTAAAAGATTTACAAGCACGACATATAAACTTGAAAAAAGATTATCCCAAGGAAGAATGGCAATATTTAAGTTATTTCAATAATTATAGTGATGAAGATTTTATTGAGAAATACAAAAAACATAATGATGTTGATAAGATTTTAAAGCTATCAGGTGTAGATATAAATGTTTACTATTTTAACGATAAAAATAATTGTAGGGAGAATAAAGAAATTTATTACAAAAATAGTGATATTGTTTTAATAGGAGATTCTTATTTATGGGGGGTTTCAATAAATACTCCATTTGATATAACTGGAAATTTACGAAATAAATTTCCTAATAAAAGAATTTTAAACCTGGGTACACCTGGAACAGGACCTGTTGATCAATTAAGTATACTTAAAAATCTCACAAAAAATAATTATTTCAAAAATATAGTATGGTTTTTTTATGAAGGAAATGATTTTCAAGAAACTGATATTAATAAAACAAATTCTAGAATAAATTGCCAGTGGGGATACAAAAATTTAAATGATAATATAATTTTAATAAATAATCCCTATAAATTAAATAAAGTAACAAATCTCAAGATTTTTTTGTCTGAAAATTTACGTGGCTTATCCTCTTTCTTTAAACAATTTAAAAGTTATAAAAATAAATATGAGATAAACAAAATTCATTATAATCAAATTTTATCTGAAGCAAAAAAGTATCTAGATAAAAAAAATGTTCAAAACAGAATTATTTACTATATTCCGTCATACAGCTACCATTCTTATAAAAAAAATTCAAAACATCCACAATTAAAAAAAATTTTAAGCTTAAGAAATGAAGTTAAAGATATTGCCATTAAAAATGGGTTTAAATTTGTGGATGGGAATATTTATTTAGATAAAGTTAAAGATAGGCTACAGTTATATCACTATGGTTATCCCACTCACTTCAATTCACTTGGGTATAAAATAGTCGCAGATCAGTTAGCAGAAGAATTTTGAAAAAACTTTACTAACAAAATAATTATATATAATATCTATACATAACTTTTGAAAAATGGATGTTAATTTAAATAAATGGCATAGGATAGAAGTTGATAGAAATCTATTAAAAGAACTCTCAAAAAAATCAGATATTAAAGGTATACAGCATGTATTTGTATTTTTTACTTTACTGCTAGTGACAGGACTGCTCGCTTATTATACATGGGGTTCATTGTGGTCATTATTTTGGTTTTTGGTTTATGGAAACATATATTGTTTTTCAAATGCTCTTTGGCATGAAACTGGTCACAAGACAGCATTTCAATCAAAATTTTTAAATGAATTTTTTTATTATATCTCCTGTTTTATGGCATACTTTGAGCCTACGAGATGGCGATTTACACATTTTATTCATCATGGGCATACTTATTCGACAAATGATCCATATGACCATGAAATTGAATATGGTAATGATTATAAAAATACAACAAGAAGATTTTTGATAAATTTAATTCCATTTGGAGAATTGGTATATTTTAAAAATCATATTTCATTTGAAATTTTCAAACATTCCCTTGGAATTAAGACTAAAGTTATGCTCGATAGCATCCCAGAAAAAATTATTCCTAAATGTATTTTAATTTCTAGAATATTTGTTTTGTTATGGATTGTAATTATTATGTCTTCAATATTTTTAAGTTCTTGGTTGCCAATTCTATATTTTTTACTACCAAATTTTTATGGAAAAACATTACACAAAATTGTAAGTTTTACACAACATGCTGGTTTAGCAAGAGACTTAAAAGATCATAGGTTAACTTCAAGAGAAATGCATCTTAATTCAGTATTAAGTTTTCTATATTGGAAAATGGAATACCATATGACCCATCATATGTTTCCTACTATTCCATCATATAATCTAGATAAACTTCATCAACATATTAAAGACCAAATTCCAAAAACAAATAATGGTTTATTAGACGCCTACAAAGAAATAATTCCAGCTTTGATTAAACAAAAAGAGGACCCTAATCATTCAATCAAGATAGAAATTCCTCAAACCCAAAATATTTAAATTGAAAATAATTAATGACAATGGTTGTGGATGGATCAATCAGATGCAAAAGAGTCATGATATAATACCATTGAATAACAACATAAAATGTGATTACTTAATTATTGGTGCAGGATACACAGGTTTGTCGGCAGCGAGAAAACTCTCTGAAATAAATAAAAATAAAAATATTGTTATAGTAGATGCTCAATTAGCAGGTGAGGGAGCTAGCGCAAGAAACTCAGGTTACTTAGTTGATACTACTTTAAATGACGGATTCACATCCAACAAAGATATCGAAAGTTACAAAAAAAAAATAAAAATTTATGAATTAGGAATTAAAGCAGTTAAAAAATATGTTAGAGAGTATCAAGTTGATTGTGACTGGAACGAGTGTGGAAAATATTTTGCATCCTCTGATATTAAAGACGAAAAAACTGCAAAATCCTTCAGCAGTCTTTTAAGTAACCTTGGATATAAAAATGATATTTTAAATAATGAAAATTTAAAAAATAGACTTGGAACATCTTTTTATAATATTGCTGTATATACCAAAGGAGGAATTTTACTGAATCCAGGTAAATTAATTAAATCCATGATTGATACATTGCCTGATAACGTAAAATTATATGAAAATTCACAATTATTAAGTTGGAATAAAATTAATGAAAAAATTTATTGCTATTTTAAAAATAATCAAATTGTTACAAAAAAAATTATTTTTTGTACTAATGGATTTTTAAGATCATTAAATGTTAAAAAAAATTATAGCTTTCCAATTACTTTGACTGCAAGCATGACTAGAAGTTTAACAGATAAAGAATTTACAAATATTGGCTCACCAAAAGAATGGGGTGTTTTACCAATAAAACCAATGGGTGCAACTATCAGATTTACAAAAGATAGAAGGATATTGATTAGAAACACAGCAGAATTGAAAAAACCATTTAAATTAAGTGAGCAAGATTTATCTAAAAATATAAAAATACACTCAAAAGGAATTTATAAAAGATTCCCATCACTACCAAAAAATATTATAGAAAGCAGTTGGTCAGGTATAGTTTGTAGAAGTGGAAATAGTTCTCAAATATTTGAAAAAATAGATCAAAATACATATGTAGCTGGATGTTATAATGGATCAGGAATTGGCGTTGGTACTTTATTTGGTGAGCAGATAGCTTTAATGGCTTCAGACCAAAATAGTGATGAAATATCAACTATAGAGAAGAAAAAAAAGCCAAATTGGCTCCCACCTCAACCCTTTTTAAACTTTGGAATTTACACTAAGTTAGCGTATGAGAGATATAGAGCTAAAGATGAAATTTAAATGAAAATTAAAAATATTCTTTTTATTATGGCTGATCAACTAAGGTGGGATTACCTCTCATGTTACGGTCATCCTAATTTAAAAACACCTCACATAGATAATCTAGCAAAAAAAGGAATGATGTTTAATTCTGCTTACGTGCAAGCTCCAGTGTGCGGCCCTTCTAGAGCATCTTATTATACTGGTAGAACTGTTTTTAGCCATGGATCAACATGGAATCAAGTTCCACTCCCAATTGGCGAACTAACAATTAGTGACTATCTAAGAAAATCAGGTATTAGAACTTGTGTTGTTGGCAAGACTCATATGAGACCAGATATAGATGGAATGGAAAGATTAGGAATTTCAAAAAAAACTGAAATTGGATCAATAATAAGCGAACCAGGATTTGAACCTTATGAAAGAGATGACGGATTACATCCAAATAATCAAATCAAAAATTCAGATAAAAAGTTATCTTATAATGAATGGCTGAATAAACTTGGATACGACGGGGAAAACCCATGGGATAGTTGGGCTAATTCAGCAGAAGGAGAAAATGGCGAAGTTTTAAGTGGTTGGAGATTAAGAAATTCAAATAAAGCAGCAAGAATACCTGAAAAACATTCTGAGACCGCTTTCATGACAAATAGAGCGATAGAATTTATGGAAGAGAGTAATGATAAACCATGGTTTTTACATTTATCTTACATTAAACCACACTGGCCATATATTGCGCCAGCTCCATATCATGAAATGTATTCAGCCAATCAATTTTATCCGGTTCAAAGAACTGAAAATGAAAAAAAAAATGACCATCCTGTTTATAAAGCATTTATGGAAAATAGTATCTCACAAACTTTTTCTGAGGAAAGAGTTAGAGAAACTGTTTTATCTGGCTATATGGGTTTAATTAAACAAATAGATGATAATCTGGGAAGATTATTTAACTATTTAGAGGAAAAAAATCTAATGAAAAATACAATGGTTGTATTTACGTCAGATCACGGTGATTACCATGGAGATCATTGGTTAGGTGAAAAAGAATTATTCCATGAACAAATTGTTAAAGTACCTATGATTGTTTACGACCCCAGTGATGAAGCAGATAAGTTAAGAGGCTCTAAAGAGGATAGATTTGTTGAAGCTATTGATTTATTACCTACATTTCTAGATGCAGTTGGATCAAAAGAAAGTAAACATAGACTTGAAGGTAAATCTTTAATTCCATTATTACGTGGGAAGCAAATTAAAAATTGGCGGGAGACAGTCTTTTGTGAAACTGATTATTCCTTTAATGAAGCAAGAAGAATATTAAATATCGGTGCATCGGATGCAAGAGCTTTTATGATCAGGAATAAAAAATGGAAATATATTTATTATAAGGGTTTTAGACCACAATTGTTCGATTTAGTAAATGATCCAGATGAATTCAATGATTTAGGTAAGTCTAAGGATTATGCTCATATTAGGGAAGAATTGAAAGAATTATTACTGGAGAGAATAATAAGTAGAAAAAATAGAGTTGCTGCTACGGATGAATTTGTCTTAAAGCAAAGAGATTATACAAAAGATGATGGTATAATGATTGGTGTTTGGTAATTATTAAGAATTCATTAAGTTAGGCAAGTAAAGACACAATGCTGGAAAAGCTATAATCAAACCTAATCTAACAACATCTGTCATTAAAAAAGGTAGTGTTCCAAACCATATTGTTTGAAGTGGAGTTTTTTGCATAACACCTTTTATAACAAAGAGGTTCATTCCAACTGGCGGTGATATTAGCCCAAATTCAACAACAATAACTGCAAAAATTCCAAACCAAACAGGGTCGATTCCCGCATCAACAATAACAGGAAAAAAAACTGGTATGGTTAAAAACAACATCGCTAGCGAATCCATTACTGTACCTAAAACAATATAGATTGCACAAATAACTAAAATTACACCAAGTGGAGTTAGATTTAGCTGATTTATAAAATCAACCACTGCAAAGGGTAGTTGTGTAACTGTAATTAAATAATTAAAAATACTTGCGCCTATAACAATTAAATATAGTGAGCCCACAGTTTTTATAGTTGTCCAGACTGCATGTTTTAATAAATTAAAGGTTAGTTGGCCTCTGAAGAAAATAAAAATTAATACTAAGATAACTCCTACAGCTGCACTTTCAGTTGCAGTAAAAAAACCTAGGTATAATCCTCCCATCATTATTACAAATATTAAAAATATTGGAAAAACTTTAGAAATAGCTGAAACTCTATCTTTTAACAGCATTTTTGATCCGTAGCCACCTTCAGTAGGATATATTAATAGATAAATTCTTATTGCTATCATGTAAAGCACAACTGCTATCAGACCTGGTATTAGCGCTGCAAAAAATAACTCCTGAACAGATTGTTCGGTTAAATAAGCATAAATAACTAAGATTACACTTGGTGGAATAATTATTCCCAAGGTTCCACCAGACGCAATTGAACCACTAATTAAAGCATCGCTATAACCATGCCTTCTCATCTCTGGTCCAGCCATTTGAGACATTGTAGCTGCTGTAGCGATAGAAGAACCGCATATCATTCCAAATCCTGCGCATGCTCCAACAGTTGACATGGCTAAACCACCCTTATAGTGACCAACAATTGCGTAAGCTGCGTCATACAAATTTCTTGAGAGGTTTGAACTGTTAGCTAAATTTCCCATCAATACAAATAGTGGAAGTACAGAAAGTGTATATTTGGATACAGCATCAAAGGGAGCGGTTCCCAAAACAAAAATTGCTGGATCGAATCCAGAAATTAATGCAAATCCTGTGAAACCTACAACGAGCATTGATATTCCAATTGGAACATTCAATGCCATTAATACCAAAACGGCCAGAAAGGAAATGCCTCCATTAATTACAGCTTCAGTACCCATTAAAATTTACCATTATTTAAGCTTAACTTTGATAAAGTATTAAAAAACCAAACAATTATTGCCAATACACTTAACCACATTCCAATGGATGAAATAAAATAAAAAGGATAAAAATAAAGCTCTAGGTCAATAGTAACTCTTTGGTTAGACATGAAATTAAAAGAAGTTTTTGTAGTTGCGTACGCCATAAACGACATGATTCCTATCATTAAAATAAATTTAATGATTATTAAAAAATATTTAAATATTCCAAGATTAATATTATTTATAAAATCCGCTGATACATTAGCATTTAGAAAAAAAGCTCTAGGCATTGCTAAAAAGGCAACTAACGCCATACCTATCTCTACTAATTCAATAGTCCCAGTAACTGGGGAGTTAAAAAAACGTCTACCAAAAACATCACAAAAAGTTAATAATGCTAATGCAAAAAGGATTAAACCCGAGGCTATTGCTGAATAATCAAAAATTTTATCTATTTTCAGTTTCATATAATTTGCCTCTTCAAATTTATTTTACTTTATCATATAAGCATACCTATAATTATAAAGAATTGATATGAAATTTATCTCATTTAGATATGAAGGAGCAGAAAAATTTGGAATAATAAACAATGACAAAATTACAGACTTAACTGGCAAAATTTTTAATGCTAAAACATTAAAAGATTTGATAATAGAAAATGGAATTAATGAAGCCAAAAAATTTGCAAAAGAAAATTCTGGAAATATCGATGTTAGTGAAATTGAGTATCTACCCCTTATACCAAATCCTGGAAAGATCATTTGTGTAGGTTTAAATTATAGCGAACATGTAAAAGAAACAAATAGAACAGTTGAGGAAAATCCTGTTATATTTCACAGATTTCCAGAAAGTCAAACGGCACACCTTCAACCTATACAAAGACCTATAGCTTCTAAAAGTTTAGATTTTGAAGGTGAAATGGCGGTTATAATGGGAGAGGGTGGAAAGCATATAAAAACAGAAGATGCCCTTAAACATATAGTCGGTTATTCTTGTTATAATGAAAGCACTATTCGAGATTGGCAGAGACATACAAGACAATTTGGAATGGGAAAAAATTTTGAAAAGACAGGAGGTTTTGGACCCCATATGGTTTTAGCCGAAGATATAAAAGATTATAAAGAGCTAACACTAGAAACAAGATTGAACGGCGAAGTAATGCAAAACGCAAAACTTAGGCAATTAATTTTTGATATTCCTATTTTGATATCTTATGTGTCAAAAGCTATGGCTTGGAGAGCTGGAGATGTTTTGGTAACTGGTACCCCAGGTGGAGTTGGATTTAAGAGAAATCCACCTATTTTCATGAAACCTGGCGATAAAGTTGAAGTTGAAATTTCCCAAATTGGCCTTTTATCTAACACAATTAAGGATGAAATAATTTAAATTTCACTGTAATCTTTCTTTAGAATAATTTTAATAAACAGAGGAAATTAAAAATGAAAAAAAAAATTGTTGGGTTCATATTAGCTATTTTTTCTTTAGTTTTGGTTACATCAGCTCAAGCTGATAGTCATACTGAATTAAAATTAGCTACTTTTGAACCACCAAAAGCATTTATAGCAAGTAAAATTCTCGGCGGTTGGGCAAAAAAAGTAAACGCCTGTGCAGGTGGAGATTTGAATGTCAAATTATACGCTGGTGGCGTTCTAGGAAGTCCGCCTAAGCAATACGATATTGTTACTTCAGGTGTTGCGGATATATCTTGGACTGTATTAGGCTACATTGGTGGTCAATTCCCATTAAGCTCAGTAATAGAACTGCCTTTTTTAACAAAAACGTCTAGAGCAGGAACCACAGCCTTGAATACATTATTCAATGAAGGTTATCTTGATAAGGAAATGGCAGGAATAAAAGTTATTGGTTTACACTCTAACCCCGGTTATCAAATTCACATGAAATCTGAAAAAGTAGTCAAGCCGGCAGATTTTAAAGGAAAAAAAATGAGAGTTCCAAGTAAAATTGCAGGTACAATTTTAAAAACACTTGGAGCAACAGGAGTTAAAGTTCCAGCACCAGGAACATCAGAAGCATTAAATAAAGGTGTTGTTGATGGTACTCCTTTTCCTTATACTGCCGTAGGTTCATTTAGATTATTTGATGTAACTAAATATCATACAGAAGTAAATATCACTAATGCTACATTTGGTTTGATCATGAATGAAAAAAAATACAATGACCTTCCAAATAAAGCTCAAGCGTGTATAGACAAATTTAGTGGTCATGAATTTGGCGATTGGGCATCAAGATTAATTGATAATCAAAATGCTATTATGAAAAATGAAATTTCTAAACTTGATAATCATGAAATCATTATTGCATCAGAAGCAGATATCGCTGAGTATAAAAAAATTCTTGCACCTATCGAGTCTGATTGGCTTGCAGAGATGAAAGGCAAAGGACTTGATGGTGATGCTGTACTAAAAAGAGCAAGAGAAATTATAACAGCCATTGATGGCTAAAAAAAATAAAATTAAGCCTACTAAACTAAAGTAGGCTTAATTAATAATTAAAAATTCTTAATGGCAATTACCGCGCTAAGTTACATAGGTGTAAATTCAGATAAACTAGAAGATTGGTCAGAATATTCAAGAAAATCACTTGGAATGCAGCAAGTTGATAGAGCAAAAGATTCTCTCTCTTTTAGGATGGATGATCAAAAGCAAAGATTAGTAGTTACAGGTGATACCGGTGATAGTCTTGCTTTCGTAGGATGGGAAGTAGAAAAAAAAGATGATTTAAAATTTTACGGAGCTAGACTAGAAAATAACAATATCCCCGTTACATACGGGCAATCATCCTTTTCAGATAAAAGATTTGTGCAGGAATTAATTTATTTTAAAGATCCACAAGGAAATCAAATAGAATTAATTTATAATCCCATGAAGGATACTGAGCCTTTTAAAGCTTCAAGACCAATATCTGGATTTAAAACAGGTGCTTTAGGAATGGG
>MDSZ01014501.1_pt1 | contig 13143 bp, 8 predicted proteins | sample 811201 | NCBI WGS metagenome assembly MDSZ01 (sample SAMN05326647, study PRJNA326480) | marine metagenome | isolation source: seawater | place: Indian Ocean: North | collected 2010
GGGTGGCGTCGAACAGTTCGGCGCGCACGGCGTCCCAGCCGATCGGTGGCAATTTGTGATCTTCGAGCATGCTGCGCAGCACGGGGCCGTGCGCCTCGAAGTCGTTGCGCCAGAGGGTTTCCAGACGGTCCAGGGCATCGCCTCCCGTCCCGGGATATTCGAGTTGTCGACGAATGTCGGTCATCGTCTCGTCTATCAGCCGGGCCACCTGCTGCTGGACGAGTGTGAACCGCGTGACGTGAACAAGCATCGAGTTGTCGACGGAGATGTCACCGCGCGCTCGACGGGCAGAGCAGGCAAGGATGAAGGCAAGGACCGCCTCATGGAGGCTGGCGGGAAGCTCCGACACCTGCAGTTCCTTGTTGTGTCTCGGCGGGAACACGGGTTCTGCGTCGAGCACCGGACGGATGATCGGCAGGCCATCGCTTTCACCTTCGGTACCCGGCCGGTCGAGTCCGAAGACCTTGTCGGCTCCCAGATAGTTCGTGGGTGCCGGGATGTTGATGATGAAGCTTCGAGGGAAGAGGTCCTCGCCGACGTCCTTCTGCCAGCCTTCGTGATGGATGAACACATTGGCGAAGGGCGTTGCAGTATAGCCCACATAGGCGCTTTTCTCGAACAGAGTCAGCAGGCGACGGATGTACTTGTTGGTATTGGTCGGATTTGCATCCTCGTCGATATTGCCGTCCGAATCGCGGAACTCGTTCGTGTTGGCCGATGCATAGTCGGCTTCGTCATCGATCATGAGCAGCGGTACTCCGTGAATGACGCGGCCGCCCGGCATGCTCTCTTCCTTTTCGCTTCTGACCGCAAGCCACCTGTAGAGGTTGTCCAGGATGCTCACGCGCTTCTTGACCACAAGCACCACCGGATCCTTGCCTCCCGGAATGATCTTGGTGCCCTGCGCCGTTGCAAGCCTGAAATCACCGCTGTCGCTGCTGCTGGTCAGCGAATGTGCAACCAGAAACGGAGCGCCGGGCAGGGCTCCGGCGCCGATCCGCTGATTTTCCTGGTCGGCTCGCAGATTGAGCCGGGTGTCGAAGCCGAAAAAACCCTCGTCGAGCCGGATCTGTGTCTGGCTGCGCAGGCTGTTGTGTACGCCGGCGAGCACGAGCACCAGTGGATAGCCTGCGTCGACGGCCTTGCAGATGAGGCCGGTATAGTTCGATGTCTTGCCGGACTGAACATCGCCGACCACGAGCCCTCGACGATCCCATTCGCCATCGGTGTGCGGGTCACGCAGGCGGTCCAGGATGTCATCGGTCAGCCCGTCAAGCTGTTCGACAACCTCGTGCGGCATGCGCTTCCGCAGTTCGAGATACTTGCGATATCGATTCCAGAACTCGAACTGCCGCGTTTCGCGCGCTGACTGGATCCAGGCCTTGAAATCCCGATCGTCGATGACGGAATATCCGGCGACGTGAACATTGTTGTTGGTTTCAAGCTCGCGCCGTAGGCGATCAGCATCGATGCCGACGAACTTGGGCATCTCCACTACAGTGGCAACCGCAAGTTCGAGCGCCTCCTGTGTGATACGTGGTTCCATCATCAGGAGACCGGTTGCAACGGCGTAGGCCGCCGCGAAGACCGACTCGTTGGCTCCCCCTGCCATTTGCCTGCTGCTCCTTCTAAGTTGCTTCTTTGTTCGATTGTTCCTCGAGAAAGACCGCCACCAGTTCGGGATACTGGTTGAACGGCTCCATTGTGAGAAGTGCACGTGCCGCGTCGGAACGCTCGCGCCCGGCTTCGATCATGGCGCGAAACACCTCCGCCATCGCTTCCTTCAGATCAGAGGATGCATCTTCGAAAGGCCTTCCCAGCCCGTCCGGCGTCTCGGCATTGTTGATGACGATGAGGGGCGCAGGAACCGTTTGTTCCACAAGCGCGATCAGCGCACGCAGAGGTGCCTTGTCGCTTGCCGTATCCAGCACCTTGCGAACGATCGGATGCTCGCGATTTATCTTGTAGAAGGTCTTGCCCCGCCGAACGACGTGGTTCCAGAGAAAGACGTCGTTGCTGCCGACCTTGCGCTGAAGGACCTTCCCGCGATGGCGATAGATACTCGAGGCCTGACTTCTTGCGGCGCGTGCTATCCGAAGCAGATCCTTCCTGAGTGCAGCCGGCGGGCGAGCGCGAGACTTCTTGACATCGATCTGCCAAAGCAGGTCGGATGAACTGGGGAGGTCAATGCGGATCCTCGCGAGCTTGAAATGCTCTTCCTTCTGCATCCCCAGACCCAGCCAGTCGCCGGCGACAAGCAGGCGCCGATTTCTGTAGATGTAAAATCCCTGATGGGCGTTCCAGCCTCTCGGCCCGGCGGCGAGCGCATGTGTTTCGGTACTGATCTTGCTGTGGTGGGGCAGGATGAAGGGCTTCACCTCCACGGCCTCGCCGTCTATTTTCAGTGTCTCACCTGGAAGCGGTGCGACCGCGTCGCAGTCTTCAAGAAATGGATCCCACGGTTCTATCGGTCGATCGTTTATGTACAGTCGAATGGCATTTCGACCGCGCAGGAAACGATGAAAGACCATTGCAAGGTGGTCCCTGACGGCGTCTGCCCTCTCTCTGAAGTGCTTTTGAGCCACCTGATCATCTGAAGAGGCGTTGCCGACGAGTCTGTCGAGCCGGTCCCAGAACAGGATCGTGCCTTGTTCCTGGCTGTCGAGAGCGGAACGGTCGTTGGCATCAAGCAGAGGGGCGCCCTTCAGCAGACGCCACTCGCCGGTTCCGGTCGATGCTATGTAGTCGAGGTCCCATCGCCGAACTGCAACAGGCGACGTCCTGGTCTTGGTCATGACGGTCAGACAGCGACATTGCGAGATCGACGCGGTCTTCATGCCAAGACCGAAACGGCCAAGATCGTTCTTTGCGCGATCGGCAAGAGGGCTCAGGCTTCCCGGTCGCATCGCCTGGAGCAGCGCGTCTTCCGTCATGCCTTCGCCATCGTCCCGGATGGTGATGCGCGAATTCTGGCCCGCCCATGCCAGACTGATCCAGATGTTCCTGGCCTTCGCCGTGATGCTGTTGTCGATGATGTCCGCGATCGCGGTCGGAAGATCATAGCCGAAGGCGCGGAGAGATTCGAACAACTCGGCAGCGCCCGGGCTTGCAATATCAAATTCAGGCGACATGGCCGAGCCGCCTCGATTTCGGCGGGGCTACTTGTCCGGTTTCCTGGGCATTCAGAATCGTCCACAGTGCATCTCCGATCCAGCGCGCGAGCAGCGGAGGCACTGCGTTGCCGACTTGAACGTACTGCTCCGTTCTGTTGCCCTTGAACAGATAGTTGTCAGGAAAAGTCTGCAGCCTTGCCGCTTCGCGGACTGACAGGCTCCGGCACTGCATGGGATCCGGATGGATAAAGTAGTGACCATCCTTGGAAATGTGACTTGTGACCGTGGTGGACGGCCCACCTGTGACCTGCACGCGAAATCGATCGGCAAACTTGCCCGACGACCAGTTTCGGTGTTGCGGCGCCAGCTCTTCGGGAAAGTCCGAGGCCTTGGGAGACTTGCCGAGAACTTCCGCAAAGACGGCCGCAAAGAAGTAGCGGGCAAGATCGCTCGTCATGTGGCTGCGGGTGACGTGATTGGGAAGCGTCTTGAGCCTGTCGTCAGTCAGCCAGTCCTGAAGGTCCCGAGGGCAGGTGTCCGAAATGCCTGTTCCGGTCGAGTTTCGACTGGGTACAGTATTCTGGGAACGGAACGCGGTGAGGTGACGGGTCGCGCAAGTGACAAAGGCAGCGTGCTGATCGTCAGGGAGGCCGGTCTCGATGTCTGCCACAAAGGTCATGGCATCGGTAACGACCTGTTTCCATTCTTCAGCGGTGTCGGTTCTTCGACTGAGACCACTCCTCAGTCTGGGCATGCCATTGATGACATGGCCAACGGTCGCCGCCAGATTGTGACGCACCATGACATCGGCCAGGGCGCTGTCGGGAAGACCGGCGGCGAGATCCTCGCGCAGCCCCACGACAATGATTCGATGCCGGGCCTGTGGAACGCCAAAGTCCTCTGCCTTGATAACAAAATCTGCGGCGCGAGGCTCGAAACTGTCGAAATCGAGCTGGCGACGACGGTTTGGCGAAAGAGCTACAAGTCGGTAACGCTCGCTGCCGCGCCTTTCGCCACGAAGATCATCGAGAACCATATCGATGATCTTGCTTTGGCCGTCGACGGAAGATGACAGCATGCCTTTGACGTTTTCCATGACGAACGCCGCAGGCCGCAGACGGTCGAGAATGCGGATATATTCCTGATAGAGGAAATGACGCTTGTCCTTGCTTGCGATGTATCCCGCCTTGCCCTGATTGCGGGCGCGGCCAACGAGGGAATAGGCTTGGCACGGCGGTCCACCGATGAGAATCGTTTTTTCATTGGCTTCTTCGCGAATTGCGTCGATCCGGGCATTCAGTCTGAACTCGGGGTCTTCCTTCCCGAGTTCAAGTTGCCACGCTTCCTGCGTTGCAGCAGCCCATTGATCCGGAAACAACGATGCCCAGTCCGGCTCTTCTCCACCCTCATTGATGAAGTCATAGTAGCAGTCGGGAAATGCTCCTTCGAACTGTCGCAGGAAGGCCCGCAGCTGTAGGGTCGAGTGCGCCGCTGCTTCCTTCTCGATCGACAGCGCAAGGCGGAACGCGGGGCTTCCATCTTCTCGTCGAACGTTCGAAAATCCCTCGGCGAGGCCGCCTGGTCCAGCAAAGATGTCCACAACCGAATATGCTGACAAGAATCACGCTTCCTTGAATCTGAAAGTTGTCCGGTATGAATAACATTCTGACACCAGAAATACAGATTTCAATTCATGGTTGATGTCGTTGATCCAGTTACGCGATCGAGAATGATGTCTGGAATCCGTGGCAAGAATACCCGACCGGAACTGTTCTTGAGGAAAGCGCTTCATCGCGCCGGGTTTCGATATCGGTTGCACGATAAAGAACTGCCCGGCAAGCCCGACCTCGTATTGCCGAAGTACCGGGCAGTCATTTTCGTGCACGGCTGCTACTGGCATCGCCACGAAGGCTGCCACTGGTGTTCGGTACCCACTTCAAACGCAGACTTCTGGTCGGAGAAGTTTCGAAATAACGTCGAGCGTGATCGTCGCCAGGTGGCACTGCTCCGGGAGGCTGGTTGGCGCGTGGGCATAGTGTGGGAATGCGCTCTCCGGTCCGGCGGATCGGCAGCGATCGAAAGTACAATCAACTGGATACGATCTGACGAACCTCGTTTCGAGACTGGACTCGTTCGATTGCGTGGCGCGTGAATTGACGCCGCACATTGCGAACACACTGGCACTGGTCCGTGCTTGCTGCGCCGTCACATCCGCGAATGTGGAGTAGCCGCCCATGCCGGGTTTCGCGAAATTTCGACAATGAGGGGCAGGTGTTTTGCTCACAGCGCGCGATACCTCACTCATATGACTTGCATCTTGTATGTGCTTTGCGAAGTCGAATGATGCTTGAGCCGGATACGGGACATCTGGAGTTTTGAGCGAAAAACATGACTAGGCGAGATATTTCACGAGAAGAGCTGTTTGCGTTGGTCTGGGAAAAACCCACCCAGGAAGTGGCGAAGGAACTCGGCGTGTCGGACGTGGCGATCGCCAAGTTGTGCGCGCGGCTTCAGGTTCCGAAACCGCCGCGCGGATACTGGGCCCGAGTGAAATCGGGGCAGACGCCGCAACAACCGCCGTTGGCTGCCTTTCGGGAGGAGATTGATCGCAGGCGACGTGAGGTTGCGCGCGCCAAATCCGTGGGGCTGTTATCGAAGCTGCAACAGCAATTTTACCAAGCTGCGCTTTCGGATCTCAAGCGTCAAGGCATTGGAGCCGATCAGGCCGAGTTACGTGCCGGGCGATTGCCCGATCTCGATGCGGACATCGCCGCTCAAATCCTGCTCCTTATTCAAAGTCGAGGACATGTCTGGGTAAAGGACGGGGTTGTGGAGACGCGATGGAACCACTCCGTCCAGGCGAGTGCATCGAAGATCGTCGAGAAGCTCTTGCCGATGGCTCGTCCGCAGTTGTTGATGTTCGAGAGCGAAGGAGGTCGAAACTGGTACAGGGCGAGTGGTCCAGCGGTCCTCTTGCGTTTGACGGTGCCGCTGCAGGAACGGATTGCGTCACTGGTTCGCCTCGTCCGAGAACACCAACTACAGCATGTCGTTGTGCCCTTGATGGCATGCGATCATGCCTGGTCCACTCATCATGTCCATGGCCCGGACACATATCTTTTTCTGGAAAGCAGTTTGTGTGTATCGAGAACTGACGTCTGGGTCGAAGCGACCCGCAAAGCGTGGCGCGAGGAAGATCCGCCGGAACGTGTCGTGACCGGCAGACTGAACCTGCAGTCGATCATGCCGATCGATTACATGCCGGTCCGGGAAGTGGCATTGTTTCCCGCAATTTCAAGAGCTGCGGTCAGGCCGTATCGCGAGCGTCTTCAAGCCCTCCTTGAACTCGATCGCGTCCACGAAATGATGTCTCATTCGGCCTGTGGAATGGAACGGAAAGTTCCTGATCAGACACTCGCCCTGGCGGACAGAATATGGTTCGGCCAGGACAGTCCGTTTCGAGCAGCGCACGATGCGTGGGAGCATCTGCAGGACGAATTGGAGCGATGGAAGAGCGAACTCGAAGCCGAGCGATCCGCATTGGCTCAGTCAATCCTGGGCATCGAGATCGGCGATATCGTGGTCGCTGAAAATCGCGGTCGTTTCCTGCGTTTGTCTGTGAGTGACGTCAGCCTGTATGCGGCCGACAAGGGTGCCACTTTTATCGTCAATGGTACGCGGTTCCGCAAGGACGGGACACTGGGCAAACAGCACGAAACACTTTCGCTTCATTTCGAGGGGGAGAGGTAGGCGCGAGCTTGGTTCGTGGTCAGTATCGGATCGCTGTCGCGATCACTGAACTTGCGCGCTGCCGCCAGTTCTCTGGGAACGCCGTCTGCGAGGGAACTGGCCATGTTGCACGAGTTTCAGGGCTGGGTCCTTCCTGGTCACTTCCCCAAGCCACTTCCACCCATCGTACTTGTCGCCGGTCTGCCGCAGGTGCGTATAGCGCTTGAGCGACGTCCACGACCGGTGCCCGGAGTTGGAGGCGACTCTGGGTATGTTCAGCCCAAGCTCGAACAGCCTCGAAACACCGTCGTGTCGCAGGTCGTGAAAGCGTAGGTCGTCGATTCCGAGAAGCTTGCAGGCTCGCGTAAACGACGCCCCGATCGCGTCCGTGGTGTAGGGGAAGATCTGATCGGCGACTTTGGGCATCGCCTTGGCGATCGAAAGTGCTTCCTCTTGAAGATCGCACCATACATCGTTGCCGATTTTCTGGCCGGGATTCTTCATGTCGCGCACCAGTACGCGCTTTCCGTCCTTGTCCAGGTCTTTCCAGGTGATCCGGATGATCTCTTCCTGCCGGCGGGTCGAGAATATGGCGAAGGCAATGATCCGGTGCATCGGAATCGACGACGGTCTGGCAGCCGACCGAGCTTTGAAATGTTGCATGAGCCTGTCGAGTTCGTCGAGGGTTGGGCGACGATCACGTTCACGGCTCTTCGTCGTCAAACCCAACCGATCGGCGACGATCCAGGCATCTTGCATGGCTTGCCGGTCAAGTGGGTAGTCCCAGGCAGGGCGCGCGATGGCGAATACAGCGCCGAGGTGAGAGAGATAATTCGAGACGGTCTGCGGCTGAACGCCGCTCTCGAGTTTCTCGCGCGCAAAAGCGACAATATCGGCGCTCGTGATCGACGCGCAGGTTTTGTCGGCGATATCGAAATCCTTGATGCTTCTGAGCACCTGCGCTTTCGTGCGCCCGATCTTCTTGTTGCTTTCGCGGATGTAGAGATCTATCGCGTCCGAGAGAGTCGGGTCCTGGTTGCCGCTCGACCTGGATTTGAGAGCCGCCTCGAGTGCGCCGCGTTGTCCAAGCCGGTCTTCGCGTTGGCTGAGCCAGGCGTTGGCCGTCGATCGAAGCTCGAAGGTCTTGTTCTCGCGTAGAATGATCTTGCCGCCGCGCTTTATGACAATCTGCGCGAGCCATGCTACAGATCCGTCCTTGCGTGAACGCTTTACGATGGTGCCCATATCGGTACAACATTGCCTTCAGCGGTACAACATTTGTTGTACTTTCCGGGTGAAAAGGTACGAAATGAACCGAAACGAGGCAAGAGCAAAAATGAAAGAAATGGTCTAAGTAGTGGAAATAGAAGGAAAATCGAAGATTAGCGTATCTCGGCGTTTTGCGGTCGCACCTATGATGGAGTGGACGGATCGCCATTGCCGCGCGTTTCACCGGCAACTGACGCGGCATGCGCTGCTCTATACGGAGATGGTGACGACTGGAGCGGTGATCCATGGCGACCGGCAGCATCTGCTAGGCTTTTCCGATATTGAGCACCCGGTTGCCTGTCAGTTGGGCGGTTCCGATCCGAAGGACATGGCGGAAGCCGCGCGGATCGTTGCTGATTTTGGCTATGACGAGGTCAATATCAACGTGGGTTGCCCGTCCGACCGGGTTCAATCCGGCCGCTTCGGCGCGTGCCTGATGGAAGAACCGGCATTGGTGGCGGCATGTGTCGAAGCCATGAAGGCCGCCGTCGATATTCCCGTAACCGTGAAATGCCGGATCGGTGTCGACGAACAGGACACTGAAGCGGCGCTTGACGCCATGGCGGATGCCGTTTTTGCTGCGGGCGCAGATGCCTTGTGGGTACACGCGCGCAAGGCCTGGCTCAAGGGACTCAGCCCAAAGGAAAACCGGGACATTCCGCCGCTCGACTATGAGCGGGTTCTGCGCCTGAAGCAGCGTCTGCCGGACAGGTTCATCGGCCTCAACGGTGGCTTGCAGACGCTGGACCAGGCGGAACCATTCCTGGAGACCCTGGATGGCCTGATGTTTGGCCGCGCTGCCTATCACACTCCGCAGATCATGGGAGAGGTCGACCGGCGGCTCTATGGCGCCAGCGGGCCGGACGTCTCGCCATGGGATGCGGTGAAGGCGCATATGGCTTATCTGGAAGAGCAATTGGGCAAGGGCGTAAAGCTGGCACATATGACGCGGCACATGCTGGGCCTGTTCCACGGGCGTCCGGGGGCGAGGTCCTGGCGGCGCATTCTGACAGTGGAGGCGATCAAGCCCGGTGCTGGTCTGGAAGTGGTCGAAAAGGCGCTTGCAGCGGTCAGTCCTGCAGGAGCCGAACTGGCGGCAGCCGAATAGGACTATCGCGCGGTTCCCGATCCGCTCAAGGCGTCATGATCAACTTGTCGCCTTCGATGCGCCAACTGCGCAGATGATCAAGTGCGGTCATGCCGAAAAGGCTGGAATCGAGCGTCCCCTGGCGCCCGACGAAACCGCGGATGTTGCGCAGCGTGTGGTCGCCGATCGTGATCGTGTCGATCTTCACCGGGGCGACCAGTGCGCGGCCGTTGGCGGTGGAAACAGGTACTGAAAATGTCAGGTCTTGTGGGCGATAGCCGGCACGCAACGCGTCTTCATAGGTCAGGACAACGGCACTGGCGCCTGTATCAAGCAGAAACTCTGCTCGGGCACCGTTGATGCGTCCATCCAGCACAAAATGTCCGCCAGCATCGCGGACTATCAGAATGGTGCCGTCGGGCTGGGTCACGGCAAGTCCGGGCGCCAGTGCTCCAAGAACGCGGTAACCCGCCTGGACCAGTTCCGCCTTGTAGACAAAGCCGACAACGAGCAGGGCACAGAAGCCACCCCAGAAAACCGTGCCGTGCAGGATTTCGCGGGCTTTCGGCTGGCCGAACAGGAAACTGGCCAGAAAAACGAAGGCGAGTGCGGAAAGGGCAACAACCCGGGGGCCAGTGTCATCGAAGTTGACATTCGCCGGGTCGGTCGGGTCACCAAAAAACGCATAGAAAGCGGCAACGGCCATGACCAGCACCAGAATGACAACCATCAGACCGCGGTAGTTTCTGGGGTTGTTCATCCGCGCACTCCGGGCTCAGTGGTCGGCTGAGGCCGGTTCGCCAATTCTGCGAGGATCTGATTGCGCTTGGCCTCACTGTAACTCGCCCAGGACGCGATTTCGTCAAGAGTGCGCAGGCAGCCTGTGCAAAGGCCTGATTTGGCGTCGATCTGGCAGATGTTGATACAAGGTGACTTCATGAAGCGCATATGGCCGCAGATTGTGGCGTTGCCAAGACTGTATTGGGCGGAAAACAGCGAAAAATGACCGGATCAATAGCCGCCTGACGCATAGGTGAACGGCGCGGTGATGACCTTGATCGGCAAGGTAACTGCTGCCTGTGCCGTCGTGCCCACAAAGGACCCCAGGTCGTCACCAAGATTGGCACCACGGTTGTGGTCGGCACTGGACCCGAGTGCGGAGCTGCCGAGTGCCTTGCGCAAGTCAGGCTGCAGCTGTGCAAGCTGCGCAAATTTCGAATGGTTCGTGCTGTCCAGCGATTCAAGCTCGGTCACATCGATAACGACAGCACCGAGTTCCGCCAGTTCCTGATCGTTGGAAAAAGCCCCGACACGTTCCTTGCCACCTGCAATAGTGCGCGAGATGCGCAGGGCCTTGTCATCACGCGAAACGATAACGGTAAAGGGCCGGGGCATCGGGCCAATTCGCTTGAGCTGGGTCTTGAAGAGGTCGATATCGATGTCGGGCGCCGCCAGAACGATGTCGTTGACATGCTTTGCGACAAGCCGGCGGTTTTCCGGTCGTGCCTGTACCGCGGTTTCCATCAACAGCCAATTGCCCATTGAGTGGGCGAGAATGGTGATGTTGTCGGCATTGGTCTTGGCAAGTTCCACAAGCGTTTCTTCAAGGGCTCCGCGAGCAATCGCGGCGCTGTTGAGGTCGTAGACGTAATCCTGAAGCTTGCCGCGTGAGGCCCAGGTAAACAGAACCGGGACGCCCTGGAACTGACTGTCGTTGACAATCTGCGCGAACCGGTAAAGCCCTTCCGGAAATCGCGTGTTGTAGCCGTGAATGAACAGCATTATGTCGCGTTCGCCACGTGGCAAACTGGCAAGCCTGGCGTTGACGGAACGCCGGAAGGCGGCCTTGTCGGCAATGTAGTCGGCCTTGCGCGCAACAAAGTCGGTCTTGGGGTTACCCGGCAAACTTTCGGGCCACTCGATCTGGCCCGGTTTGTGAGAAGGCGGTACCGAAATCGAGGCTTCCGCGTAATTGACCGCAGCTGAACGCTCACCGCTGAAATAGGTGTCGGGGCGGTCGTCCCGCTGGCGGGTGGTGACGATCAGGATATCATTTACCCTGGCACCAACGACCGGGTCTTCGTTGAGCGCGAGCGCTCCGACCTCCGGCCTTCCGGAACAGGCGGACAAGATGGCAAAAACGATCAACAGGGTTGCTGCGCGCAAACCTGTTGCTTCTCGTCTAACTGAATTGCCCGATACTGACATGTGAGCTATTCCCGCCACCAAGGCCTCTATCCGCTACTCACGGCACCATAAGCATCCCTGCAAGAAAGCCAAGACCAGTGAGTTGTTGAACTGCGCCTAAAACATCGCCAGTGGCTCCGCCAATCTTGGCCACGGCAAGCCGACCGGTCGCATGTGCCGCGGCAATGGCGATGACAAGGGCCAGCAGCAAGGCCGGCAGGGAGAGCAGGAAGAACGCAGGCAGCATCACGGGCAACGTCACAAGAAAAGCTTGTTGCACGGTTGACCGGGAAGGCTTTCCAAAGCGAGCTCCGAGCCCTTCAGGTCTTGCAGATGGCAGGCATCGCCACTGCCAGACAAGCAGCATCCGGCTGAGGGCTTCTCCCGCCAGAAAAAGCAGCGCCGCATCAGCCGGTCCGAATTTTTGCCAAAGCGCTGCAAGCAGGACGGCGCGCAGGAATACCGAGATCATCAGGGCGAGAGCCCCAAAGGCTCCAATGCGGCTGTCCTTCATGATGTCGAGGCGTCTTTCGCGGGTTGCACCGCCGAAGAAGCCGTCGGCTACGTCGCTCAAGCCATCTTCGTGAAGAGCTCCGGTCGTTGCCGCAAGAACCGCGGTCAGGAGAACCGCAACGGCCAGTAGCGGCAGTTGAGTGAAACCGAGCGCAACACCGACGCCGGCCGCGGGCAGGGCAATGATTGCACCTGCCAGAGGCGCTGCACGGGCGATCCGAACAAAGTCCGGAGGGGACATCGGGTCGTCTTCGGTGTTGACTGCAGGCAGGGGAAGCCGGGAGAAGAATCGTACGCAAGCTGCCGTGTCCGCGGCGAGTGCCTTGCCCCCGTGCAGCCAGACCTGGTGTTGATCCCGGGTTTTCCTGGACCGCGTTTCAACCTGTGAATCAGGCTCTTGGTCGGTTTCAGAGCTCATCAGGCCGGTCCCGTGCTTGAGTTTTTACCGGGCGAAGTTATAGAACAGCGGCTAAGCGAGACCAAGTGGCCACTCGACGGCCGCGAACAACCGGAACCAAAAGAACATGTCCCTCTCCGAGACCGCGCTGCCCTTTGACGATATCCGCAATCTGGTAAAATCCATGCCGGGGCCGGACGAGGATGCGCTCGCGAGGGTGAAGGCCCGGGATGCGGAGTTGACCAAACCTGCCGGTTCGCTCGGAAGGCTTGAGGAAATTGCCGAATGGCTGGCTGCCTGGTCCGGCAAGGCACCGCCGAAGATCACTCGGCCGATGGTCGGCATCTTCGCGACCGCCCATGGGGTTGCGGATGAAGGCGTGTCCGCGTTTCCAAGTGCGGTCAACCGGCAGATGGTCGAGAACTTCGCGGCTGGCGGTGCTGCAATCAACCAGATCTGCCGCGCTTATGACATCGGCCTGAAGGTTTTCGACCTGGCGGTCGACATGCCGACCCCCAGCATCACGCGGGAAGACGCGATGGACGAAGCCAATTGCGCTGCGACCATGGCATACGGCATGGAAGCGCTCGCCGGCGGGATTGACCTGATCTGTCTTGGCGAAATGGGGATCGGCAACACCACAGTCGCTGCTGCGGTCATCAATGCGCTGTTCGGCGGCAAGGCTGAAGACTGGATCGGGCGCGGTACCGGCGTTGACGACGAGGGCCTTGCCCGCAAACGCGATGCTGTCGAAAAAGCAGTTGCTCGACTGAACGGCGAACGCGATCCGCTGGAGATCCTGCGTCGCATCGGTGGCCGCGAGATTGCAGCCATGACAGGCCTCATCA
>MDSZ01088761.1_pt1 | contig 13143 bp, 8 predicted proteins | sample 811201 | NCBI WGS metagenome assembly MDSZ01 (sample SAMN05326647, study PRJNA326480) | marine metagenome | isolation source: seawater | place: Indian Ocean: North | collected 2010
CGAAGATGAAGAGTACGAAGATGAAGAGTACGAAGATGAAGAGAACGAGGATGATTCAAAGTCCCTCGTCTAAGGACTCTTGCTGGGACTGATGCGAACATGGAGACGTGCGTTATCGGCCCGGTGAAGGTTTCCTCTCCATATGTCAGCCGAAAATGGACGTCTGGTTTTTTCTTGACTATTTGAGACTACGCTACAAGCATGCAGACGATTGAAATTTACGACACAACGTTGCGTGATGGCAGTCAAGGAGAGGGAGTCAATTTCTCTCTTGAAGATAAAATTGCCGTGACCCGTCGGCTTGATGAAGCAGGCATCGACTATATCGAAGGTGGATATCCACTTTCAAACCCAAAAGATGCTCAATATTTCGAGCGCGTGAAAACGATGAAGTTGACGCATTCCAAGGTATGTGCCTTCGGCATGACGCGTCGTCGTGGCATCAATGCGTCAGAAGATCCTGGTATGCAAGCGCTTCTCAAGGCCAACACTGCTGTTGTCACGATCGTTGGGAAAACATCCGCGTTCCACGTTAGAGAAGTTCTTGGCGTCTCTTTAGAAGAGAACCTTGCCATGATCAACGATACTGTCACATTTCTGACTCAGGCGAATAGAGAAGTATTCTATGATGCAGAACACTTCTTTGATGGTTGGAAACTCGATGCTGAATACGCAAAGAAGACGCTACAGGCTGCTGCCCATGCCGGTGCAACACGAGTCATACTGTGCGATACGAATGGTGGAACCTTACCAGATGAAATCGCCCAAATGACATCAGATGCGAAAAACGTTCTTGAAGACATGGGGGTGCCGACTCGTTTGGGCATTCATTGCCACAATGATTGTGACCTTGCCATTGCCAATTCGCTTGCAGCGGTATCTGCTGGAGTTCATCAGGTGCAAGGTACTATCAACGGTCTTGGTGAGCGTTGTGGGAATGCTGATCTCATCTCCGTTATTGCAAATCTTGCGATCAAGCAACATGAATATGACGTTCTCGGTGGCACTGGCACAACACACCTAACGGAACTTTCACGGTTTGTATACGAGACAGCCAACATGAGCTATCGCTCCGGACAGCCGTTTGTTGGTTCGAGTGCGTTTGCCCATAAGGGAGGTATGCATGTTCATGCTGTCAGCAAGGCGGCTGAATCGTATGAGCATATTGCGCCAGAAGCTGTGGGAAATTCAAGGCGTGTGTTAGTGAGTGAGTTATCAGGCCGATCGAACATCGTTGAAAAAGTGAACAGGCCAGATGTAAAAAATGATCGTGCCCTGTTAGATCAAGTTTTGGCTGAGGTGTGTCGTTTGGAGAATCAGGGCTGGCAGTTTGAGGCCGCTGGCGCATCATTTGATCTTCTCGTTGATCGAATCGCTGGTACCTATCGATCATTTTTTGCTCGTGAGAGCTATAACGTCGATGTCGAAAGCCGTGGGGATGGAGACATTCGGACCCTTGCAACGGTCAAGCTAATGGTGCAGAGTGCTGGCAAAAATACTATTCGCCATGAGGTTGCAGAAGGAGATGGGCCTGTCAATGCGCTCGACGCCGCACTAAGAAAAGCTCTTGATCCGGTTTTTCCTTCACTATCACAGATGCATTTACTCGATTACAAGGTTCGAGTCATCAATGCTCAAGAAGGAACCGCTGCAAAGGTTCGTGTATCGATCGAAAGCACTGATGGTGATGCGGTGTGGGGAACTGTTGGCGTAAGTGAAAATGTCATTGAGGCAAGTTGGTTGGCCCTTGCAGATTCGTTTCACTACTATCTAGGTTCACATGCGTAGCATGGTCTTTCCGATACATCCCACTTTCATTCGTGTAGGTATGAGGCCAGTAGCGAATGACCGGTGATTTTGTCATGATTCTCTCATTCTCGAGAAATAATCATGCATGAATTACCAAAGCAATATGACCATACGAAGGCCCAGTCGCGATGCCTTGCGCTATGGGATGGTGGTCGATATTGGCATGCTGAACCCCCGTCCCCCAGTGAGGCGAATCAACGGCCCGTTTTTTCCATTGTCATTCCTCCACCAAACGTTACGGGTGCACTGCATCTAGGACACGCGCTCAACAATACGCTGCAGGATATCTTGGTACGGACTCGACGAATGCAGGGATTTCTTACGCTGTGGATGCCCGGTACGGATCATGCTGGGATTGCTACACAGGCTGTGGTGGAAAGGAGGCTGCTTGAGGAAGAAGGAATATCACGGCATGACCTTGGGCGTGAGAAACTTGTTGAGAGAATTTGGTTATGGAAGGAACAGTATGAGAAGCGAATCTTAGGTCAACTGCGAGAGCTTGGTGCAAGTTGTGATTGGGATCGAACACGCTTTACACTTGATTCGCAGTGTGCAAAAGCAGTTCGTGAAGCCTTTTTTAGATTGTTTAAGAAGGGGCTGGTTCGACGCGGTAAGAGGCTGGTCAATTGGGATACGTTCCTTCAAACAGCCGTGAGTGATGATGAGGTTTTTCACGAACAAGTGCAGGGGAATTTTTGGCATATTCGGTATGAAGTTGTTTCACCACAATCGGATGAGCCTACAGCTATCGTCGTTGCAACCACCCGACCAGAAACACTTCTGGGCGATACGGCTATTGCCGTCCATCCAGACCCGGCTCAAGCCCTTGATGAAGCTGAGAAGAGGCTCAGTGAGAGACGATCGCTTGCTGGATCCAAAGAAATTGAAGAAATAGATAATGAGCTTCAGGCGTTGCAAATGCGTCGTCATGATCTGCTTCCGCAACTCAAGAAACTCACAGCCATGGCGGGTTCTGGTCGGCTTGTAAAACTCCCATTATTAGGTCGTGAGATTCCATTGGTTGTAGACGAATGGGCAAAGCCAGATATGGGCAGTGGTTGCGTGAAAATCACTCCTGCGCATGACCCGAATGATTATGAAGTTGGGCTGAGACAACACCTTCCGATGATCAATATTCTCAATCCAGATGGTACGCTCAATGCGCATGCAGAACAGTATCAAGGGCTTTCTATCAAAGAGGCTCGTTCACGGGTCGTGAAGGATCTTGAATCGGATGGACATCTTGTGCAGGTTGAGGATCGTGTTATTGATTTAGCGCACTCAGACCGATCCAAAACACCAATCGAGCCATATCTTGCTGACCAATGGTTTATCCGCATGGATGACATTGCCCAGCCTGCTCTCGATGCCGTGACACAAGGAACAGTTCGGATTGTGCCGGAACGATACTCAAAGAGCTACCTCGATTGGCTTGGCGAAAAACGTGATTGGCCAGTGAGCCGACAGTTATGGTGGGGGCATCGTATTCCAATCTGGCACATTGAGAATGTTGATGAACAGGATCTTACGGGCGCATTTGCTGATACGAGTACAGTTTCTTGGAGCTCTGATGGCGCTGGTGGTTGGTATGTATGCTCTTCAGATGAAGACCCAGGGTGTGAATCTATTGCAGGTCAACCACTTGTTCGAGATCCTGATGTACTAGACACATGGTTTTCGTCTGCACTATGGCCGCACTCAACGTTGGGCTGGCCGGATTCGACACAGGACCTTTCTTGTTTTTATCCAACGACGACACTTGTCACCAGTCGTGATATTATCACGCTTTGGGTTGCAAGAATGGTTATTATGGGAATCTTCGACATGGAAGAAGTTCCTTTTCATGACGTGGCTATCCATCCAAAGATTTTGGATCGATACGGCGAAACCATGAGCAAAAGTAAGGGGAACGGAGTCGATCCTCTTGATGTGATTGAAGCTCTTGGAGCGGATGCCCTTCGTTTTGGTATGACGAGTATGGCAACTGAAACGCAAGACGTTCGGATGCCTGTGGAGTTCCAATGCCCGAACTGTTCTGTGCGTATTGATCAGACTGTTCACAATCGCATGCAAACACGAATCACTTGCCAGAAATGTGGGAAATCATTTCGGACACAATGGGCGCGCAGCGAGGAGGATCTGAGTCTCCCACGAGGGCCAGCACTCTCGGAGCGTTTTGAATCTGGGCGGAATTTTTCAAACAAGTTGTGGAATGCGACACGTTTTGTCCTCATGAATCTTGATGGCTTTGACGGAGAGTGTCTTATTCATGAAGGTGATGATTCGTTTGCTTCACTTGAGGATCGGTGGCTTGCGAGCAGGCTTGCAAGTGTTTCACAGGCAGTGACTCGTGCGATCGATAACTATAAGTTCGCTGAAGCGGCTCGTGTACTTTACTCATTTGCGTGGGATGAATTTTGTTCGGCGTATGTTGAGTTGTGTAAGTCGCGTCTCTCGGATCCAGCAAGTCGACGTCAGGCTCAAGCCATGCTGTTGCTTGGTCTTGATACGATTCTTCGACTGTTACACCCGATCATGCCTTTTGTAACCGAAGAAATTTGGCAGCATCTTCGAACGGCTGTTGGAAAACGAAAGGCTCCTTGGGATCGTCAGCCCCTGCAAGAATCGATCATGGTGTCCCAATGGCCAACACCACCAGATGAATGGATAGATGCTCGGACGGAAACACAGTTTGGGATCTTTCTTGGCCTTGTTGCTGTCATACGTGAGATCAGGTCCCGACAGAATATATCTCCAAAGACACGTGTGCCTGTCGTGATTCGTGCGCCTCAAGAGACGGCAGACTTACTTGCTCCTATGCACGCTTCGATTGAATCGATGGCTACTGTGACGCTGGTTGCTATGCATCCGGATTGTGAAGGCGCTGATGGGGCAGTTCGTTCATCTGTTCTTGGATGTGATGTCTTTGTTGATCTTGCTGGGCTTATCGATATAGATGCAGAGATCACCCGACTCCGTAAGGAACTTCAAAAAACCGCAGGTTTTATAGAAGCTAAGAAAAAGAAGCTTGAAAATGAAAACTTTACGTCACGCGCTCCCGCAAATGTCGTTGAAAAGGAACGGGCTCAGTTGTCGGAACTTGAAGAGAAACTTTCAAAAGGAGAGGCCACTTTAGCAGACTTGTGTTCCCGGGCGTGATACATTGGGAATTATCAGGTAAACTGCAAGGTATTACATTCTTTGTGTGGAGCAGCGCTATGAGCGTGCAGATGGAATTATCGCGGATTATTATTAGTGAGGTGAATGACCAACAGGTGGTCTATCTCAAGGAAATGGAAGGTGATCGCACATTTCCGATTCTGATTGGTCTCTTTGAGGCGACGAGTATTGATAGACGCGTGAAGCAGCACGAATCACCTCGCCCGCTTACGCATGACCTGTTAGTTGCGCTCGTTGATGAATTGGGTGGTGAGTTTCAAGATGTTGTTATTTCATCACTGAAGGAGCATACGTACTTTGCGACACTCCGAGTCGAAAAAGATGGTGATATAATCGAAATTGATGCCCGTCCAAGTGATGCAATTGCTGTTGCAGTCACCTGTGAGCCAAACCTTCCAATTTATGTCTCTGAAGAAGTTCTTGAGAGTGTGTTGGGCTAGGAGCCAATATCCAGTCCAAAAGCGTTTCGAAGAACATGGAGAGAATGTTTTCCATTCTGTGCTGAGACAATCACATTGAGCCGTACTTCACTGGTGCTCACAAGATCGATGTTTATTCCTGCATCGGATAAAGGAGTGAATAATTTATTTGCAACACCAGCATGACTACGTATCCCGACACCTGTGATTGAAAGTTTTGCAACAGCCGGAACATCGACAACTTTGGCATTTCGGGATGATGCAATTTTCTTTGCAACAGAACGTGCAGACTCACAGTTTTCTGCCGGTACGGTAAAAGAAATTTCTGCCTGGCCCTGTCGAGGATGGCTCTGAACAATCATGTCAACACTCAGGCCAGCCCGTCCGACTTCATCAAAGACTTCAGCTGCCACGCCCGGAGTATCTGGAAGGTCGATAAACGTTATCAGTGCTTGGGAAGAATCAAGAAGGCAGTCTTCAATCGCGAGGTCTTCCATGCCGTTGAGCCGTTGAACGACTTCGAGTGGACTTGACTTTGGTAAATCTGCATGCTGCTCCGAGTCTAGATGTGCTTCACCGAGGGACTTTTCAAGGTCAAATGTTGTATGGGCTGCCCGAACAGCAGCAGGACCATCGCTGCGATCCACAAGGACAGAAATTTTTATCTCACTGGTGGTAATCATGTGAACATTTATTTTCTTCTCGGAGAGAGAAGTGAACACTTGCCCTGCGACACCTTCAGCATCAGCCATTCCCATGCCCACAATAGATACCTTTGAGACCCCATGGTCGTGAGAAACTCCATCTGCTGCAATCTGGCTAGCGACCCGTTCAGTGCATTCAAGGGCATTCGTGAGATCTGACTCCGGTACAGTGAAAGAAATGTCGGCACGTCCGCCCTGCCCTACATTCTGGATAATCATGTCAACGGCGATTCCCGAAGTCGCAAGTGACGAAAAGAGTGCATGACTTGAGCCAGGTTGGTCGGGGGCTCCCTCAAGTGTGATCCGAGCTTCGTCTTTTGCTATTGCGATGCCCGTTGCAGGTCTCTGTATCGCCTGATCAGAAGCAAGAATTAATGTGCCAGGCCCGGCCTTGAAGCTAGAACGTACAACGACCTTTACACCAAACTTTTTTGCGAATTCTATGGAGCGTGGATGCATGACACCTGCTCCAAGGCTTGCCAGTTCAAGCATCTCGTCGTAGGAGATGGAGTTCAGCCGCCGGGCATCGGGAAGGACTCGTGGGTCGGTTGTATAGATTCCATCCACATCTGTGAAGATTTCACAAAGATCTGCATCCAGCACGGCTGCTAATGCAACTGCAGTTGTGTCAGATCCTCCCCGGCCAAGGGTTGTGATATTTCCATGTTGGTCTATTCCTTGAAAACCAGCTGCGATAACGATGGAGCCATTTTGCAAAAGTCGTTTGACGTGTTCTGTCGAAATTGAGTTGATTCGAGCTTTCGTATGTGATGAGTCAGTTTGAATGCCGATTTGTGCTCCAGTAAGACTGACTGCATCATGACCGGCGGCCTGCAGAGCCATCGCAAATAAGGCGACGGTCACCTGTTCACCCGTGGACAAGAGCATGTCCATCTCCCGGGCACTTGGTTGATGCGTAATCTCATTTGCAAGACCGACAAGATAATCAGTCTGATGTCCCATGGCGCTGACGACAACGACCACCTGATCACCAGCTCGATGCCGAGCGATCACTTTTTGTGCTGCTGATTGAATTTTCTTTACATCAGCGACGCTTGTACCACCAAACTTTTGCACTACGAGTGCCATGCTGTTTCAGCCCTTTCTTAAAAATTCTCCGATGAGTTGCCATCCTTCTTGGATGACATCACCTGTGAGAGCTGCAGAAGCTTCACAGTATGATGTGTGGCTAGAACTGGTGACATCCGAGCCTGCCATGATAAACGGCACAGGGCCATGAGAGTGTGTTTTCGTAGCGATAAATGTTGGATGATCAGGACAAATGAGGATGCGGTAGTCCCCGCGAGAGCGTAGATAGTCCCAAACCGGACCAACTATTTTTGCGTCAATCTCTTCGAGTGACGTCACTTTCGCTGAGGTATTTCCCTCGTGGCTTGCTTCATCAGGTGCTTCGACATGCACGCAGACAAGATCGGCATTGGAAAACTCTTGTATCGCATAACGTCCTTTTGCCATGTAGTCAGTATCCAGATAACCGGTTGCTCCCGGCACCTCTTGCCTCTTCCAGCCGGCAAGAGAGGCAAGGCCCCGAAGCAGGTCAACGGCAGTGATCATGGTTCCGTTGATACCATACTTTTCAATAAAAGGTTCCATTGTAGGAGCACGACCGACTCCCCAAAGCCAAACATGTGTTGCCGGACGCTTTCCCTCTCGTCGTCGCTGTTGATTGATGGGATGGTTGGTCAGCCATTGAGTGCTACAGGACATGATGTCCTTAAGAAGATCACCGCCAGTTCCTTTGGGAAAACTGTTTTCAATAGGCTTGTCCATGAGATCGTGTGGAGGCGTTGTCGTGAGATCCGTCCCAAGCAGTGATGCTAGGTCATTTGGACCTCTGTAGAGCAAAAGGTTGCGATAACTGACCCCGGGTGTGAATGTCCATCCGACGAGGTCGGGAAAATGCTTGGCAAGGCCTTCCTGAGCAGCAGCGAGCAATGTCTCAGATTCTTCAGTTGTTATATGATCTGCTGTAAAGTCTTCCATGACTTCAACGCCATGCTCTGTTGAAATGGTGACAAGATTACAGCGAATAGCCCAGTCATTTGGTTCTAAGTTGATATTCTTCGCTGCTGCTTCAAGTGGAGCACGACCCGTGAAGTAGACTGTTGGGTCGTAGCCCATCAAACTCATGCAGGCAACTTCTGATCCAGGTGAGTAACCCTTCGGCACATGATTGGTTAGACCAACACGACCACTTTGAGCCAACGAATCCATGTTGGGGGTGGAGGCAGCTTCTAACGGCGTTTTATTATCTAATTCTGGGCGAGGCTGATCACCAGCGCCATCAGGAATCACAACGAAGTATTTCATTTTGAAACTTCTTTTTTTAACCAAAAAAGAAAAAGCAGGAATTGAAACGAACGACTATTCATCCAGGACACTGAGGCAGGTATTCATCCCTTGCGTCACACCTGCGACTTCGATCGCAGCCATAGCATTTTGAATGGCTTGAGCAGAACACGCATGCGTCATAATGACGAGCGGTATGCCCGTTGCAGCGGTGTCAGGTGCCTCATGCTGGATAACAGATGCAATGGAAATTCCATGCTCACCCAGAATTCCGGTGATGTGAGCAAGAATACCTGGCTTGTCAGTTACATGAAAACGAAGGAAAAATCGTTCTTGACGATCAGCTTTATTGAGAGCGTGCGTTGAGCAATCAGCGTCAAGTAATCCTGTTGTTTGAAACGTAATAGCAGTCCGTCCAACAACAGTGTCAATGATGTCAGCCACTACCGCTGATGCTGTTGGCATTTGTCCGGCCCCAAGTCCATGGAAAAACATTGGTCCGACGGCATCTCCTAGAACACTGACTGCGTTAAATGCGCCATGTGTTTCAGCAAGGGGTGTTCCAATTCGCACAAGCGTCGGTGCAACTCGCATCGCTAAGCCATCGGCACCTTTTTGAGCGATGGCGATAAGACGAATTCTGTAACCTAACTCGTTTGCAAAGCGGATGAGATCAAGATCAATGTGTTCAATGCCAGTTCGCGGTATGTCATTCCATGGCACCCATTGACCAAAAGCGAGGTGGGCAAGGATAGCGAGTTTCTGTGTGGCGTCGGTGCCGTCCACGTCCATGGACGGATCAGCTTCAGCGTAACCCTCGGCTTGAGCTCGTTTTAAGGTTTCAGAATAGTCCGCTGCATCTTCTTCCATGGTTGAAAGAATAAAATTACTTGTTCCATTGAGTATTCCTCGAATGCTTTGGATTCGATTTGCAGCCAGACATTCGCTGATCGCAGCGACGATAGGAATTCCGCCAGCAATCGATGCTTCAAAAGCGATTGACCTTCCGTTGTTTCTCGCAAGCTCAAATAGTTCTGGACCATGTTCAGCGAGTAAGGCTTTGTTGGCTGTTACGATATCTTTGCCGTGTTCAAGGAGTTCGATGGTCATCGATCTGGCTGGTTCAAGTCCGCCCACAAGCAGAACAGCCACTGAAATTGTTGGGTCTCGTGAGATCGACTCAATATCAGATGACACTTGTTCAGCAGAGAGGGGAAGATTTCGTTTTTTGTGAACATCACGGCAGACTGTCCGCTCCACATGTATCTGTCTTCCAGCATGTCTTGTGATTTGATCAGTTGAGTCTGTGAGGAGTCGAACAACGCCTGATCCAACAGTGCCAAGGCCAACGACGCCCACGCGTGCAATTTCATTCATGTTTACAGAGTCTCCAGAATCTCCTCCGATGTTAATGAGCCAGAGTGTTTGTTGAAAGCGATGAACTATCGAAACGATCACCGATTCATGGTTTGATAACTGATCAGTGCAGGATATACCGGCTGTATCGGCAACCCCTGGGGCAAGTCGAGTCTGTCTGGCATTTCCAAAGCTTTTTGCGAAGGTGGATGACCGCTCTATTTTCGTCGGGAAAAACCTATATCTTCATCTTTACAAAACCCTGTGTTCTCAACAAATGCTCGATGTTTTGTGATGTCAAATTTGCCTTATTTTAGAGGAGTGCGTCGTGGATACTGCAGCTCGTGAGTTTTTGATAAGTCTCCTTGAGACTCCAAGTCCTTCTGGGTATGAGCAGCCTGTTCAAGGGTTGGTTCGTGAGTATTTGGCAGATGTGTCAGACACGCTGGAGACAGATTCTCACGGCAATGTGATTGCTGGTAAAAATCCGAGTGGTGAAACGCGAATGCTTTTAGCGGGGCACTGTGATCAAATTGGTCTGATTGTTCAATACATTGATAACGAAGGATACATTTCGGTTCAGCCGATCGGTGGGTGGGATCCCATGCAACTTATCGGTGCTCGTGTCACCGTCTGGACGACTGAGGGCCCAGTGCCGGGAGTGATGTCGCGTAAGCCTATTCACCTGCTGACGGAGGAGGAGAGAAAACAGGTTCCGAAGATGAAGGATCTTTGGATCGATATTGGAGCAAAAGATAAAGATGATTGTGAAAGTGTCGTACGTGTAGGGGATTGTGTGACATTTGAGCTGAAATACCAGCCGTTACGTAATGGACGGGCGTGTTCAGTTGCCATGGATGATAAAATTGGGCTGTGGGTTGTTTTAGAAGCATTTCGCCGAGCCGTTTCTGCAGGCCCTCTTCCATGTGCATTGTTTGTTGCCTCAACAGTGCAAGAAGAGATAGGACTTCGAGGAGCAAGGACAAGTGCACATGGAGTTGCTCCACATGTCGCCATTGCTGTGGATGTTACGCATGCAACAGATTGTCCGACGATTGATAAGAAAACAGAAGGTGACATTGCTCTCGGGAAAGGCCCAGTTGTGTATCGTGGCCCGAATATGAATCCTCATGTTGTTGATCGCCTGCTTGCAGCGGGAGAGTCTCATACGATACCGATTCAACTGGCTGCCATTGGAAGAGCCACACCGACTGATGCAAATGTGTTGCAAACAACACGAGCTGGAGTAGCCACCGGCCTTGTGAGTGTTCCGAACCGGTATATGCACTCAGCCGTTGAGACCATTCAGCTTGACGATGCTGATAAAACAGCAGATCTCCTGGCGGCTTTTATTCGGGGATTGGAGGGTCAGATTTCGTGGTCTCCATGATTTCGCATCTGTCAGAGGATTGATTTTCAGGAGTGAAAAGGCACTGCCAAAAAGGCACGTTTGGAACACGTCAGTCAGAGGTGTCTCGACTATTTTTGCAAAAAATAGCGGGAAAAATGGGTTGTGGCGTGTTTTGTTCAGTCTCGGCACGCCGCTTGCTCTACTTTGCTGCACCCCGAGGTTGGGCTGCCAAACAGAAATAACTTGTTACGTTTTCAAAGGAGTCTTCAGTGTCCAAACAGATGGTGTTCGATGATGAGGCCCGCCAGCCGTTGCTCACCGGTGTTTCGAAACTTGCTAGAGCAGTTAAAAGTACGCTGGGCCCCCGTGGCCGAAATGCAGTCCTCGATAAGGGCTGGGGCTCACCAAAAGTGACCAAAGATGGGGTAACAGTCGCCGAGGATATTGATCTTGAGGACCCCTATGAAAACCTCGGTGCTCAGTTGGTAAAAGAGGCGGCCAGTAAGACAAATGATGTTGCTGGTGATGGCACAACAACAGCAACGGTTCTAGCAGAAGCTATTTTCAGAGAAGGTCTGAAAATGATTGCTGCCGGTGCTGATGCGATGGCACTTTCTCGCGGAATCCATAAAGCAGTAGAGGCTGTAGGTGCATCAATCCTTTCAATGGCGACTCCAATTAACGAAAAAAATAAAAAAGAATTGATGCAGATTGCAACAATTGCTGGAAACAACGACTCCACAGTCGGGAATGTTCTCTCGGAGGCATTTCTCAAGGTTGGAAAAGATGGTGTTATCACAGTTGAGGAAGGAAAGCAGTCTGAAACGAGTGTTGATGTTGTTGAGGGCATGCAGTTTGACAGAGGGTTCCTTTCTCCTCATTTTGTGACAGATGCTGAAAGTCAAATTTGTGAGTTGGAAAATCCATATGTTCTCATTTATGAGGAAAAGATTTCGAGTGCGAAGGATCTTGTTCCATTACTTGAGGCCATCAGTAAAGAAGGTAAGCCACTTGTTGTTATTGCTGAGGATATTGAGGGCGAGGCCCTTGCAACCCTTGTGGTCAATAAGCTTCGAGGGATCGTGAACTCAGTGGCTGTGAAGGCCCCTGGATACGGTGATCGGCGAAAAGCAATATTGGGTGATCTCGCAGTGCTACTCGGAGGAGAGGCAATCTTTAAGGATCTTGGTATCAAACTCGATTCCGTGAAATTATCTGACCTTGGTCGGGCGAAGAAAATTATTGTGGAGGCTGAGAATACAACGATTGTGAGTGGTGCTGGCAAGAAGTCTGCCATTGATGGTCGGGCTGCACAAATTCGTGATGAGATTGAGAAAACATCCAGTGACTATGACCGGGAAAAACTCCAAGAGCGACTGGCCAAGATTGCCGGCGGTGTGGCTCAGATCAATGTTGGTGCAGCCACTGAAACAGAGATGAAGGAGCGTAAAGCACTCATCGAAGATGCAAAGAGTGCAACACAGGCGGCCCTTGCTGAAGGCATTGTCCCCGGAGGTGGTGTGGCACTTTTGCGAAATGAAAAAGCAATCGAGAAGCTAGATTTGAAGGGTGATGAAAAGATGGGAGCGTCCATCGTTAAGAACGCACTTCGTTATCCACTCGATTCGATTGCTTCCAACGCGGGCCTCGATGGTTCGGTGGTGGTGAATCGAGTTCGGAATCTGAAGGGTAAGAATGATGGGTATGACGCTGATAAAGGTGAGTATGGCGATCTTATTGCTGCAGGAGTCATTGATCCTGCAAAAGTCGTTCGTACTGCTCTTCAAAACGCTGCAAGTGTCGCTGCGTTGCTGCTGACAACCGAGTCGCTTGTGACAGAAATTCCTTCCGAGGAGGAGGAGCCAGAAGGAGACCACCACCACGACCACGGCATGGGCGGCATGGGCGGCATGGGTGGCATGGGCGGCATGGGCGGCATGCCTGACATGGGCGGCATGGGCGGCATGGGTGGCATGGGTGGCATGATGTAGCCGTGTTGCAGTTCCTCCCCAAG
>MDSZ01086136.1_pt1 | contig 13142 bp, 8 predicted proteins | sample 811201 | NCBI WGS metagenome assembly MDSZ01 (sample SAMN05326647, study PRJNA326480) | marine metagenome | isolation source: seawater | place: Indian Ocean: North | collected 2010
ATCTCTGGAGAAAAATGGTGCCGATGCAAGTTGGATGTCTTCAATGCCAATATCCCATTCTTCGGCGTGCCAGCCCCCGTCTGTTCTCTTGTATTTCCCTTCGAAGCTCTTTACATGTTCCGAGCAAACCTGGTAACCTAGTCCTCTGGAGCCAGTGTGAATCATCGCTGTCAACTGATCTTCCTCCAAGCCGAACGACTTTGCTGCATCCTCGTCGAAGACTTCATCGATTACCTGAATCTCAAGGAAGTGATTCCCCCTTCCTATGGAGCCCAGAGCAGCCACGCCCCTCCTCTTCGCGATTTCCGAAACGCTTCCTGCCTCGCTCTCTAATTGGCCATTCATTTCCAAACAATTTAGGTCATCATGATGGCCAAGGCCCAGATCAGCCGCTGCCTTAGCACCCTCAACTAGAATTTCTTCTAGTTCCAACGGGGATAGCCGAAGTCCACCCTTGCCAGTTTCACCCGATGGAACCCTGCCCTTGAGCCTGTTTCCAAATTCCTTGCTGCCGCTCCCCGACTTCTTCCTCATCAATGGCCCAATGTCATCTATACTCAGTCCGACAGAGCAAAGCCTGACTCCGCAGTTAATGTCGAACCCAACTCCTCCGGGCGAAATAACCCCCCCTTCATCCACATCGGTGGCCACAACTCCACCGATGGGGAAACCGTAACCCTGGTGGAAGTCTGCCATTCCCCAAGCCTCTCCGACTATCCCCGGGAGCGACGCGGTATTCGCTAGTTGCTCTAATGACCTGTCATCACTTTTCCCAATGTGCCCGTCATCAGCTACAATCAATGCATCAACAAGCATCCTTCCGCGCTTCTTGATCCTCTTTACTGACCCTTCGTCGTCCTCGAGGAATCTCTTCCAGTCCTCCATCTCACACCTACCGGGAAACGTTCTCCTTTCAACACACCGGGACAATTTCGCGCATTGACTTCAAGACCAGTTGTACGATGGCGCAACTGGAGGAGTAATGCGTGGCCTTTGGAGAGATAGAAATTCCTTTCTGGGAGGAATCCGGCCACAAGTGCCGAACATGCAGGGTTACCGGGGCAAGATTCTGGTCTAGGGATGACGATAGGACCACGTGCGGGGACACTACCGAGGATCCTTACACTTTCGTTGGAAACCCAATAATTTCTGGATTCCCGTCCAAGGGAAAAGAACTGAAAGACTCAATGAGAGAGGCCTTTTTGTCCTTCTTTGAGGATAGGGGTCACACTAGGATAGAACCCTATCCAATTGTTGCTAGATGGCGTGATGACATACACCTGACCATAGCGAGCATTGCTGACTTCCAGCCCCATGTCACAAGCGGACAAGTCCCTCCCCCTGCAAACCCACTTGGGATTAGCCAACCATGCATCAGGCTTACCGATGTCGCTGCTGTTGGACGTTCAGGACGCCATCTTTCGACTTTCGAGATGATGGCCCATCATGCATTCAACAAGCCAAAGGAAGGCTCAGTGGTTTACTGGATCGACCAATGTGTCAGGTACTGCGACGAGATGCTCGTCGACTCATTCGGAATAAATCCTGAGGATTTGACCTATGTCGAAAATCCATGGTCCGGCGGAGGCAATGCAGGACCGGCTCTGGAGGTGATTGTTGGAGGATTGGAGCTTGCCACACTGGTCTTCATGAATCTCGAAGAAGACGAATCCGGTGATATAGAGATCAAGGGGATAAATTACAAGGAAATGGATTTGCAGATTATAGACACCGGTTACGGATTGGAGAGGTTCTGTTGGGCTGCTGCTGGTACTCCGACAATTTATGAGGCAATATATCCGGAGACTGTGTCTTGGCTGAAAGAGAAAAGTAATTTTCACTCAATTATCGAGAGAATGAGTGACTCCGTAAATATCGACGTTCTTTTAGGAGAGATTTCAAGACTCGCTGGAATACTAAATATTGATGTTGGAACAGATGCTGATGCCCTATATGGAAAGTTGATTGAAAGAATCCAGGAATCTGGGATGGAAATTTCCATCGGACAGCTCAAGGAGATTACTGAGCCCCTTTCTTCGATATATGCAATCCCCGATCACATGCATGCATTGTGCAACATGCTTGGAGACGGGCTGGTCCCCAGCAATACCAAGGCTGGATACCTTGCAAGAATGCTAGCAAGGAGGGTATGCCGGATGAAGGATGATTTAGGAATAGGGATAAGTCTCGACGAACTAGGATCTCATCATATTGAATTCCACCTAGATATGTCTCGCTTCTCTCAAAGCCAGGAGGGCATTCTGCAAATTCTTAGTATCGAGGAGAGTAGGTACGAGGAGATGCTGAGGAAAGGGGAAGCCGCAGTCAGGACTGCTCTAAGGGACACTCCCTTGGATGCCAAATATGTTAGTGACGAAGTTCTCTTCCGGCTTTCTGAGGAGAGGGGCCTTAATCCCGAGATGGTAGTCTCGATCGCTCACGAATTAGGGTGGACCAAACTCTCAGTGAGGGTGGGATTAGCGGCTGACATGGCCTCTAGGAATGCCAAGATGACCAAGGCAGCAGCCAAGCCCAAAAAGAAAAATGGCAATATTGCCACTGGTCTTGGACCCACCAAATCAGGATACTACGAGGACACATCAGCAACAGAATTCGACGCTGTGGTTCTGTCTTGCACCCCCCTGTCGAAAGAAGACGCATCTGCATTGGGGCTTTCAGATGAGGTCCCCTCAATTCCATCTCATGCAATAGTACTCGATTTCACCCTGTTCTACCCGGAAGGAGGGGGGCAGCTAGGGGATCAGGGAACGATAACCGTCGATGGAAATGCCGTATCGGTATTGGATACCCGAATTGAAGACGGAGAAATATTGCACCTTTCCGACTCCCCTGTCGATACAGGAAAGCCAGCATCAGGAACGGTTGATTGGGATAGGCGAAAACAATTGATGGATCACCACACTGCAATTCACATCGTTGGAGGCGCAGCGAGAGAGGAACTGGGCACTCACATCTGGCAGGCAGGCTCCAGCAAAGGTGCTAGATACTCAAGGCTGGACATTACCCATCACTCAAGACTTTCAAGGGAAGAACTCGACAGTATAGAGGACCGGGCCAATGAAATAATTCAAAGTGAGACCGAGATCGAAAAGATAGTTCTAGAAAGGGCTGATGCTGACTCCAAATTCGGCTTCCAGATTTACCAAGGAGGACCTCCCAAGCACGATATTATTCGCATCATCAAGATTGGCCAATTTGATATCCAGGCATGTGGCGGGACTCACCATGACAACACCGCACCTGTGGGGGAGCTTCGCATAGTACGCTCCAGTCAGGTACAAGATGGGGTGGAGCGTCTGCAAGTCGTGGCAGGGGACACGGCACGCGAGCATGCGCGAAGGCAGGAACGCCTCCTAAGCGAGGCCTCGGAGACTCTTGGAGTCCAGCCAGATGACCTTCCAAGGACCGTGCAAAGGTTCTTCGAGGAATGGAAAAACCAACAGAAGAGGATTGATTCTTTGGAATCAGAAATTGTCAGACTGAGGGCCGGAGGGGGCGGGGATGCAGCAGTTCAGAAGGACGGGATTAGGTATGTTGTCATGGAGTCAGGAGGTGACTCCAAGCAGATGATGGGGATGCTCGGGGAACTGACTAGGGACCAATCGGACCCAACAATCGCTGTCCTCGGGAGCCGAGAAGGAGGGGGCTTCCTTGTCGTGGCTTGCACTGAAGGAACCATTGCTTCCGAGAGGTTTGACGCAGTTCAGATACTTCGCAGCATCTCTTCTCACATCTCTGGAGGAGGTGGTGGCAGCCCTTCTATGGCCCAGGGAGGCGGCACAAATCCCGGAGGAATTCCCGCGGCATTAGATGAGGCGAGGAAACTCTTCCAGATATGATAATCACCGTCGATTTGATGTTTGCCTCTCGATACGCAGGTCCATGGTTGAGAAGATGGACGTCAGTCCACGGGCTTCATCTATGGAGTATGCAATTCGTGATGTTGTAGTCCCGGCCATTGAGTTGGAGTCACAGGGTAATCCGGTAATTCGACTAAACATCGGCGATCCACTCGCATATCCTGGATTGCCCACGCCAAAACACATGGTTTCCGCATTCAAGTCTGCATTAGACCGGCAAGATAACGGATACGGGCCATCCTATGGGATCCAAGAACTACGTGATGCAATTGCCTTATCGGAGCGGGAAAAGGGATGGTCCTGCAATTCCGATGATGTCTATGTCACCCATGGAGTAACTGAGGCCCTGCAGATTATCTTCGCTTCTTTTCTCGGCGAAGGAGACAAGGTCCTTGCTCCGGGACCCCATTATCCCCCTTACATGGCTTATCCGCAGATGTTTGGTGCGACCACGATTGAATATCGCTTGGATCCCGAAGATTGCTGGAGGATAGATTTAGAGGACATTCGCTCAAAGATGGATGACAATGTCAGACTCCTGGTCCTGATAAATCCAAACAATCCCACGGGAAATGTTGCCACCAAGGAAGACATCGACTCTCTTCTCGAAATAGCCAAGGAATGGCCAAAGTGCGCTGTAATCTCCGATGAGATATACGATGGTTTGGATTTCACTGGAAATTTCACATCTGCTGCATCTCGGGCAGGGACAGTCCCGGTAATTACTCTAAATGGGGTATCGAAGGTCTACTTTGCTCCTGGGTGGAGAATTGGGTACATGGCTTGGCATGACCCCCTAGGAATAATGGAAAAGGTCCGAGATGGCGTAGAGAGAATTCTCCGGAGCAGGCTCTGCGCATCGACTCCAGCTCAATACGGCTACCTTGCTGGCCTTGAAGACGATTCTGGTTGGCTTGATGAACACAGGGAGACAATCAAAGAGAGATTGGATTACTGCATTGAAAGGATTGATGGAATAGAAGGACTGGAATGCCATAAACCAGGTGGAGCATTCTACATTTTTGTGAAAATAACAGATCCTAATTTTTCCTCCGACGACAAGAATTTCGTCCTCGAACTGCTGCATAAGAAGCACGTCCTTGTGGTCCACGGCTCCGGTTTCTCTCCTGAATTCGGCAAAGGACACTTCCGAATGGTTTCCCTTCCGCCATTGGAACAACTATCAGAAGCATTTGATAGAATCCAGGATTTTCTCTATCAAAAATAGCCGCCCAATAGTTGACCATCTGGGGGACAGTGGAAGGTCAGATTCCATGAATCATTATAGCCGAACCCAAATTGCACAACACGCCCTCTACGAGGGCGAGGGTTCAGCATGGCATTGTCTCATAACCAGTATGCGGTAGCTGCAATCGCAGCAACACTGTGCCTTGCCGGACTATACACAGTCGTAGGAGCCGGCCTCTCAAGCACCGACTCGGGGGGCTTCGAGTCCGCTATTGAGGACGTTGATTTGGGTTCTGATGGCTCTCCACGCGAATGTCCTCCCGATGTCCCTACCATAGGATGTGACTGGGATGGGGACGGCATAGCCGATAGAATGGAGAATACTCTCTATGGAACTAACTGGCAGGAAGCCGACACCGATGGCGATGGGCTTGATGACGGCTGGGAAATAGAGAATGGGCTCGACCCCCTAGACACCGGAGAACCCTGTATCTCGATCGGTGAAGGCCTGACAGAGGTTGAATGCGAGGATATCCAGATTAATAGCGTCGACACAGAGCAGGAGACCGGAGAGCAGAATGAGACATTCCCCAATCCTGACAACGGACCACTGGGCGATCCAGATAGGGATGGTCTGACAAATCTAGATGAGGCCGCAATTGGGACAAATCCTAGATTGAAGGACACGGATGGTGACGGACTCAATGACAGGTGGGAAGCCGCCCATACTCACAATGTCACAACTCCCTCAGGCGTTGTGACTCTGCTAGACCCCCTGGACGGAAACTGGAATTGCCCTCTTCTCACTCCGGAGAGGCAGGCCGAGATTAGACTTGACCTGGGGGAGGACTTGTGGGAAGAGATGGGGACCCAGTTCGGCCACTCCTGTGACGCAATTCTCGACCTGGAGCAACCCGAGCCTGATACGCTCAGGAACTTCGTTGAAGAGCGTTATGATACCAATCCTCTAGATGAGGATAGTGATGGAGATCTTATTGATGACAGGTATGAGATAGCATTCGGCCCTGTAAACTTGGGTGTCCACTGTGGTAGGCCCGTTTTTGGAATATTGACAATTGACGCACCTTACACTGACCTAATGTCCGGAACAGGAGATCTGACTTGGTTTGAGCAGGATATGGATGGCGATGGAAGGTTGAACGGTCCAAGTGACTGGGATTCGGATGGAGACGGGATGCCAGACGGTTTCGAATATTGCTACAACTCCCTACTTAATCCCGCCAACTCCACCGATGCATATGGCGACAATGATGACGATGGCCTGAACAACATCGAGGAGTTCGAGGTTTCTTACACATGGGGGCCTTCCAACTTCACCGACCCCCTAGACCCTGATACTGACAACGATGGCATGCCCGATGGCTGGGAGCATCAGAGTGGAATACACCCCAATGACGGTAGTAATGCCGACGAAGATCCAGATTTCGATGGTTACGATGCTGACGGAAATGGGGCTGTAACCTACAAGGACATGGTGGGGGCATCTACTATCGAAAGAATTGACGTTTCCCCAGGGGACTATGTGCAGGTAAACAGGACAATCCTTTGGGTTAGGACAGTTGTCGATAGCAACTACGTCAATATCCCGGTAAAGACAGAGACAACTGGTTGGGTTTACCATATCAATGTCGAACCTGGCGACGAGGTAACTAGCAGACTCCAGAACCTTGTCACAGTAGTGGAGCAGCATGAGCGCTTCACAAATCTGGACGAATACAATGCCCGGGATAGGGATGGCGATGGAGTTGTCGACGGCAGATCCACGGACCCACTCAATGCAGACACTGATGCTGACGGACTTATCGACGGAATCGAAGTGATTGGTTGGAAAATTCGGATTGTCGACTTCGGGGTGCGCGAAGTCATTGTTCGGAGCGATCCAGGCGTCTTCGATACCGACAAAGACGGCCTTTCCGATTCTGTGGAGTTCTATGAGACCTTTACCAATACCACAGACAAGGATACTGACAATGATGGATTGGAAGACTACAGGGAGGCTATTGATGGCCATCCATGGTACGATAATGGCACCTTGGTATACTACTTCACGAACGCATCCGCTTTCGATACCGACAACGATGGCTTAGAGGATGGCGAGGAGGTAATTGATGGGCGAGACCTGTTTGTTACCCATGCCAATAACGCAGACACAGACAACGATGGACTAAACGATGGTGACGAGGTTCTCTACATACCAAGGCCCTGGCAAGGAGCTACAAACCCACTAATCAATGACACAGATCAGGATGGCCAGCCCGATGGTTGGGAGATGCAAGTCTTCTCTGTCCAGCAGAACACAAACAGCCACAGCCTCTGGATTTCAACTTCGAACTGGCTCCCCCCTGGCTGCGAATCAATGAGCGAGTGCGGTCTTGGACCCGGTGGTTGGGTATGGGTAAACTACGTTAGCGGATTCTCAACTTCTGGTGACAGAAATGATGACGGAGTGATGGATCCGAGGTACTTCCTCCATGAGATGAACCTCTCAGGCTTCACAATTCCGGAGAACGGTCGATGGGCACTAGACCCGTCTTATGGCTCTCCTGTAGACTCTATTTTTGACATCGACAATGACTCACTACAGAACTCTCTGGAGGCTCCAGACAGATGGGACACCAACCCCGTGGATGACGATTCAGATGGCGATAAACTTCCAGATGGTTGGGAGGTTAGATTCTCCGAGGAAGCTCTAAGACTTGGCCTCGTCGATAATAACTCTCTTGACGCATTGGGCTCCAGGGGCCCGATGGATCCCCGAATGCCTGACTCTGATCTAGATGGCATAAACGATGGAAACGAAGATCTCGACGATGATGGACTAAACAGGACCATTCTGATGTACCGATATTGTCCCGGATGGGACAACCCGCAGGATTTCGAGTGCCACATTGACCCATTCGGCTCTGGTTCGGGATTCTATGATGACCTTGAGAACTACACAAATTTCGAAGAGTTCCAAAATGGGACAAATCCGATCATCAATGATACGGACGGGGATAAATGGAATGATGGCTCAGAGGTTTACCACCAGGACCAGGATGATGATGACATGTGGGCAGGATGGGAGTATTATTTCGGATACGACCCTCATGATCCTTCGGATGCCATGGTCGACTCTGACGGGGATGGATATGTGAACAAGTGCGAGAGTAAGTGGAACACTAATCCCAAAGATCCAACCAGCTTCCCTTCACAGGGTGAACTTTGCAGCAACTATGACTAGCCTAATCATAGAACCTTTCTATTCTACGTTGAATTTCTGGAAAACTTCGTTCGTCGTCATGCTCACTCTGATGAAAGTCGTGCATTTCGGTAGGTCCTTTATCCTCCTCGCTCCTACGTATGAGCAAGCAGACCTAAGGCCTCCTAGTATGGACTGAATAGTTACCTCCAGAGGGCCCCGGTATGGTACTCTGACTTCCTTTCCTTCCGGCGCCCTATGCTTGGCAACCTCTCCATAATGAGTTTCCATTGCCTTTGCGGAAGACATGCCGTAGAACGATTTGTATTCTTCTCCATCATCTCCCTCAATTAGTTCCCCTCCTGACTCATCGTGCCCGGCTAGCATCCCTCCAAGCATTACAAAGTCGGCTCCGGCTGCGAAGGCTTTGGACACGTCCCCCGGCGAGGAGCACCCCCCATCCGACATGACGTGCCCATTGAGTCCATGTGCGGCGTCAGAACATTCCGCAATTGCCGAGAGTTGTGGGTAACCGACTCCTGCTACTTTCCTAGTTGTACAGACCGATCCGGGCCCTATGCCTACCTTGACTATGTCAGCCCCTGCAAGAATTAGTGCTTCTGTCATCTCCCTAGTTGCGACGTTCCCAGCAATTACGATTTTTTCTGGGAACTCCTTCCTAACCCTCCTCACGAATTGGAGGAATACTTCCCTGTAACCATTTGCCACATCAATGCAAATCATCTTCAAACGACTATCAGTGGCCATTTTCCTCTTCAAGAGTTGAAAACTCTCATCCGTAGAACCGCAAGTAACGGAGACGAATTCTGGAGATACTCCATCTTCCCATGCTTCGGAGAACTCCCTAGTGGAGTAGAATTTCTGAGTGCAAGTCAACATCTCGTGACTCTGCAGCACCTTCGCTATAGAGAATAGACCCGTCGTATCCATGTTCGCCGCAACTATTGGGACTCCTTTCCAGGTCTCTTCTGTATGTCTGAACTTGAACTCTCTAACTAGGTCCACGTCGGACCTAGAAACCAACGTGCTCCTCTTGGGACGAATAAGAACATCGGCAAACGTAAGCTTCAGATCACGCTCTATGCGCATCGGAACCTTACTACTCCAACGAAGATGCGCTTAAGACTGTTCTGAGTCCCAAATCACAACAAATTGGTGCTCGTGCCGGGATTTGAACCCGGGTCGACGGATCGAGAGTCCGTCATGATGGACCGAACTACACCACACGAGCTATATCTTGCGAATAGTCGAATGTATTTGAAAACGATGCAGAGGAGTTAGAAATTTTCACTTTCACTTTCACCGATATCCCCTTGGCCCTTCTTCATATTCAAATCCCATGACAACAGTCCATGAATGAGATACAGAAGGGACATACTGCAATTCAGTACAGGAAGAGGCCGGAACCGCACCGAGTCGTCTCAATGGCGAGTCTAAGGAGGACAGGTTCTGGAGTCGAAAGGGCAAATGGAGGGCCACTGGTAAGTCACTGTGGGAATCTGTTAGAATCAGAATCTTGGTACTCTTCCAAGACAACAGGCAGGGTCGAGATAAGCCCGAGCAGTTGGAGAGGTCTGCACAATAGGATGATATCCTCGCCAATGGCCAAAGCGGAGGTATCTTGAATGTCAAGGACAAGGCGCCTAAGAGCTGAGGTCTTGAGCCTCCTGGAAGAGAGGGGAACCGCCAATACCGTGGAAATATTCGACCATCTGAATGATCGTTTTAGATGGGGAGCTACCATGAATCAAGTAGGCAATATAATGGCCAAAGATAGCCGATTCTCCAAGGTTGGACAAATACGAGGTCCATTTAGAGGAAGCGTCTACACCGTTTGTGTATGGGGGCTATCCCATAGAGAAGTAGTTACTGCCAGTGCTTAGAGGGGAAGAAGTCAAGGACATCTGTCACTACCAACAATAGTGGGAACAAGGTTAGGCCAATGGTTGGCCTTATTCAGGGCAGGAAATTCGCTAACCGGCATTTTCGGAGTCGTCCTTGGGGCAATGCTTGCCACACAAGGGATCCCAAAGGGAGATTACGGACACATAACCGCACTTCATGCATTTTCGGTAATGACTTTCATGTTTTCATGGAATGCGTTGAACGATGTAATGGACATCGAGATTGATGCAATCAATCGTCCAGATCGACCCCTTCCTTCTGGACAGATAACTCTAGGCTCGGCAAAACTTGGAGTTTACGCCACAGGCCTACTTTCGTTATTTTCTCTAGTTGGTGCAGGATTAATTGCAGCAAGTGGGGACATGGGCCTAGAGAATTGGATTCACGCACTGGCGATTTGGCTTATCGCACTATTACTCCTGGTGAACTACGAGACATCGAAATACCCATTCCTGGGACTAAAGGACCGTGGTTTGCCCGGTAATATGGCAATCAGCCTAGCTGTCGGCTTGGTCATACTATTCGGAGCAGCAGGTGTTTCCAAACCATTCGACCATCGAGCAATTTCGGTGTTTATCATTGGGTTCCTGTACAATCTTTCCAGGGAGATCGTGAAGGATATTGAGGACATGGATGGCGATAAAGGAAGACAAACTATGGCAATGACATCTGGCGCCGAGAGAGCGAGAATGATTGCTTGGATGATACTCCTGGCCACTCTTGCCTCGCTTTTGTTGCCCTTTGCCCCCATATTGGGAGTTTTCGCGGACTGGCAGGTAATTTTCGTAATCCCAGCTGTAATTTCATTGCTTTTGGTGAAAACAAAATTGTTCGCTTCCGAGGACCACGCTGCTCAAATGCTGATTAAGAGGTCCATGCAACTCGGTCTGGCCTCATTTTTTCTAATTTCGCTATTATCTTAGCGAAGCTCCCAGTAAGTCTGCCATGCTGCCTCGTTGCACAAATAGGTGAGAATAGACATTTGGGCCCACATCCTATTCTCTGCCTGATCAAAGACAACACTGTTTCTCGAGTCTATTACCTCATCAGTAACCTCGTCACCACGATGAGCAGGTAGACAATGCATGAAAATGAAATCATCGTCGGCTTCTGACGCCAACTCTTCATTCACTTGGAATCCATCAAAAGAACCCATCTTGCTCTCCAAATGTTCCTCTCCCATAGAGACGAAAACATCCGTGTAAACAACTCCAGCGCCATTCACTGCCTCTTTTGGCTCATTGCATCCTTCAATACTCGAACCGGTTCGCGCAGCAATACTTCGCGCCCTCTGAATTATCGACTCATCTGGCTCAAATCCCTCGGGAGTTGCAAATTTTACGTCATATCCCATTATTGCTGAGCCCAAAACTAGATCATGAAGCACGTTGTTTCCATCACCGACCCATGCGACATGCCCATTCACCCTCTCTAAATTCTCGACAATAGTCATCATGTCTGCAGCCGCTTGACATGGGTGATGCATGTCGGAAAGGGCGTTGATTACAGGCACCCCAGAGTGTCTGGCTAATTCTTCCACATCGGAATGGCCGAAACACCTGTATGTGATACAATCAAGATATCTTGAGAGGACCTCCGCAGTATCCGCTATTGACTCACTCTTGCCAAGTTGTATGTCGCTTGAAAGAAGAGTTAGGGGCTGACCGCCCAATCTACTGACTCCCACCTCGAATGAAACTCTCGTTCTTGTCGATGGCTTCTCGTAAATTGAACCTACAGTCATCCCTTCTAGAGGCTTGAAGTCAAAAAGAGCATCATCGTCGTTCTTAATCCGGATCGCCCAGTCAATTATCTCAGGCAATTTTTCTGCCATATCATCAATTGACAATAAGTTACATTTGCTCTTATTGCCTTTCATGCTCTATGTCTCCCGCAAATCCGTCTTTAGCATCTGACATTCCCCCAAATACATTTTGTGCAAAACTTAGGACGTCTGCCTGGCCTTCTTCCATCTCACTGGAAAGTGGCACAAGTCCAGGTTGAATCGCTGCATGCTGCATCATCCTCAATTGCCCGATAGCGAACTCTGCTCGCTGGCCACCACCTTCAAAATTGCTTTGATTGGATGACTCCTCAAAAAGAGCCGCCTCAAGAACGTCCAAATTTTCCCCCCATTCCAGAATCCTATCCAATATTTCCGGCTCCAATAAGTCTGATTTTGAGAGGAAATTCGCAGTTGGAAGCCCCAACCGGAAATGAACAATTGAAGAAAGAAGCATCTGTGAGACAAAACCACTTGGGGTACTTGATAGCAACGGATCGAAAAGGAAAATTAGACACGCCCTACCCTGGCCAAGAACTTCAACAAGATGACTTGAAGCCTCCCTGAAAGCGAATAACTCGACTTGACCCGGAGTATCTACAACCATAATGTCGCCTGCTAGGCCCTCGATTTGTTCGAACACGTCTTCAGCTTGTGATGCGACCAGATCAGCGGCTAGAATCTGAGCACCATTTGGTCCGAGGTCATATTCATCCATCACCTCTGAAAGCGAAATCAAGTCCCGAACGTCGAATTCTGGGTCGTAATGAACCCTCTCAGCACCAGGATCTAGATTTACTGCGAGGACATCAATGTCGAGAAACCTTGCCCATCTTTGAAATGATGTAACCAAGGAACTCTTGCCTGCCCCTGCGGTTCCAACTACGAAAAGCACAGGCGGAGTTGTACCATCATTGACGCTCATCGGGCCGCCGAAGGCGTTCATGGCTTCAACGTTCTCAGCATTGAAAACCTCGAAAATCCTTCAGGCAACCGTTAAACGAACCCGACACTCGTGCTGCTGTACCCCGAGGGTATACCATGGCTGAAGAACAAGCCCCAACCGATGATGGAGAAGGTGCTGTTGAACCATCTTCCGAAGAGGGCAATCCCCCTCCTCCCCCGCCTCCGGGCTTCGACTCCCCACCTCCCCCGCCTCCGG
>MDSZ01058864.1_pt1 | contig 13140 bp, 12 predicted proteins | sample 811201 | NCBI WGS metagenome assembly MDSZ01 (sample SAMN05326647, study PRJNA326480) | marine metagenome | isolation source: seawater | place: Indian Ocean: North | collected 2010
CGATAAGTTCATTAGACATACAATGGCCCGTAGTTCAACTGGCGGAACGCCTGGTTTTGGTCCAGGAGGTTGCAGGTTCAAGTCCTGCCGGGCCAGCAAAGCATCTTTGGAATAATACAAAATGCAACGAAGCCTAGAAATCATCTGATAGAAATAGGTTTTCGATCTACGATTTAAATACCATGTCTCGATCTAAAGGAATTTTAATATGGAATTAGTAACCAAGAAGCGATTACATTTAATTTCCGGGAGATCCAACTTGTCTTTGGCTGAAGAGATTGCAGGCCACCTTGGTGTTAAGCTCGATGAGCCAAATCTCGCTGAATTTGCAAATGGGGAGATTCATTGCAGGTTTAGCGAATCTGTTCGCGGAGGAGATGTTTTCATCATCCAAAGTCATTCCGCTTCAACAGACATGACTATTAATGATTCGATTATGGAGCAGCTCATAATGGTAGATGCAGCTCGACGCGCGTCAGCTAAACGAATCACAGTAGTATGCCCATTTTTCGGGTATGCAAGACAAGACAGAAAGTCTGAAGGAAGAGAGCCTATCACCGCTCGTCTACTAGCTAACCTTTTCGTGGCTGCAGGTGTCTCCCGAATGATTTCGGTGGACCTTCATGCAGGGCAAATTCAGGGTTTCTTCGATAAGCCAGTTGACCATTTAACAGCTATGCCAGTTCTTGTAGACTATATGCGGACGCTGGGAGATGACCTTGTGGTTGTTTCTCCAGATACTGGGCGAGTAAAAGTTGCAGAAAGATACGCATCCGAATTAACTGCAGATTTGGCCATAGTGCATAAAAGAAGAGTGAAGAGTCAAAAAAATCGTGTTGAGGCTGGAGATGTCCTAGGGGATGTAGATGGGAGAGTTTGTGTTTTGATAGATGACATGATTGATACTGGAGGAACCATCGTAGGTGCAGCTGAACAACTTGCCGATAGAGGGGCGAAGGAAGTATACGCCTGTACTACTCATGGCGTTTTTTCAGATCCTGCTATTGAACGCCTCGAAAATTCTGTCATCGAGGAAGTCGCCATGACGAATACTTTGCCCCTGCCGGAAGATAGAAATATCTCGAAAATTAAGGTACTTTCAGTCGCTCCGATCATAGCTAATGCCCTAGACGCTGTTTTTGAGGACACAAGCGTAAGCGAAATATTTGGAGGGAAGCATTTAAGCTAGGTGTCTGTCGAAGAACACAACGATAGACTTCTCATCTGGTAGAAATCTGCAAACCTCAAGCGAGATTATTGCAATTAGGGAGTAATGAGCAATGGCTGAACTTGTACTAAGTACTGAAGAAGGGCGTGAACTGGGAAGCCGTTCCACTAGGCGGCTACGTCGCGAAGGGCGAGTTCCTGGCGTCTTGTATGGTTTAGAACAAGACCCTATGCCCTTTAGTGTCAGCTATTCAGACCTCCGAGGATCCTTAACCACTGACGCTGGCTTGAATGCATTAATTGAAATTGAGATTGGTGGATCAAAGCATCTATCAATCCTAAAAGACCTTCAACGCCATCCGGTTCGAGATGAAGTCATTCATGTTGATTTTGTAAGAGTGGACCCAAATGCAGAACTTTCAGTGGATGTCAGACTCACGATGACTGGAGATGCCAAGAAAGTCAGAGATGAGAACGGAATGGTTGATCAAACTATGTTCAGTCTTTCTGTGCTTTCGCTCCCACAGGCTATTCCTAATGAATTATTTGTGGATGTTTCTGATCTGGAGATTAATTCATCTGTACGAGTTGGCGATATCGCTTTACCAGACGGGGTCCGAACTGAAGTCGATCTTGAAGAAACGGTCGCAGTAGGAACTGTCACCCGTTCCACTATGGAAGCTATGGCAGCTGAAGCTATGGCAGAAGCAGCCGGCGAAGAAGGCGAAGAAGGCGAAGAAGGTGCATCTGACGAGGGTGAAGTTTCTACCGACGATGGAGAAACTCCAGCCGAAGATAGCGAGTAGATCTTCTCGTGCGGCGTAAAAGGCGCACTCAACGAATCTTTGACGCTTCTCCTGACTACCTCATCGTGGGGCTCGGTAACCCAGGAAAGAAATACGAGGGAACGCGGCATAACGTAGGTGCAGAAGTGGTTCGCCTGCTCGAAGAGCGTTACGGAGTTCGAGTACGAAAAAGTAAAGCTAATGCTCTCTGTGCCGAAATAAAGTCAGAGAATCGTAACCTAGTTATTGCTGTGCCCGAAACTTATATGAATAATTCTGGCCTAGCTGCACGAAAGCTGATGGATAGGTACAATATCTCAGAACCTGCTCAGCTAATAGTGATTCACGACGAGTTGGATCTTCCAGTAGGAAGAATAAAGATCAAAGTTGGTGGAGGTTTCGCTGGCCATAATGGCCTGAAGTCTATTGAGAGCCACATTCATTCGAGAGAGTTCACTCGAATCCGTGTCGGTGTTGGGGCAATTCATGAAGGGCAGAGAGGTCGAGATTATGTCTTAAGTCGTCCTAGTAAAGACGACAGGAAGGCATTGGAACATTCAAAATCCATAGCTGTAGATGCTCTTGAATTCATCCAAGATAATGGCCATCAAGCAGCGATGAACGAATTCAATTCGTGAACAACGAAGAGTTAAATGACCACAGTGATCTATCAGTTGTCCATCGTATGAGTTTCGAATCTATCTTAGAGGCGCTCAGTGAAGAGGAAGCTATTCTCTCGCTTGCTCGTCCTTCCGTTGAGAACGTTATTGTGCCTAAAAATGCTCAAGCTTGGGCTATAGCTGCCTATGCCCACCTTACTAGCATCAATTCACTCTTTATAGTTACTCCAACAATCACAGAAGCTTCCACCCTACAATCTGACCTTCGGACAATTCTCGGCATTGAAGAAGTAGAAATCTTCCCAGCTTGGGAAATTCTCCCATTCGAGCGGGTAAGTCCGACTCTAAGAACGATGGGTCAACGGACCAAGATTTCGTGGGAACTAAAAAATTCACAAGGGCCAAAAATTGTTATTTCACCAATTAGAGCAACAACACAAATCGTTGCTCCGGTTAATGAAATTCAACCCATTGAAGTATCTATAAATGAGGTTCTTGATCTTGAAGAAACACTCGAAATCCTCATACAGATGGGGTATAGAAGAGTAGCGCAAGTAGAGAACAGGGGAGAGATCGCTAATCGAGGATCCATACTTGATATATACCCAGCCACGGCAGAAACCCCAATACGGATTGATCTTTGGGATGATGTGGTTGATCGTCTTGGTCAATTTTCCGTTTCCGATCAGCTAACTACTTCACAGAAGGAGAAAGTCCGAATTTTTCCTGCCCGAGAGCTCATCCCAACAGAGTCTATAAAAAATCACGCCGAGGGCCTGATCTCTAGTGCGCCATGGGGCCGTGCGCACTGGGAAAGAATTGCTAATGGGGAGGTATTTGACGGGATGGAGTCGTGGCTTCCTTGGGTAGTGGATAAGGAAGAAACTATTCTTGATTGTTTACCAGAAAATAGTAGGGTGATTTTTCTTGACCCAGAACGATCAAAAAGGAAAGTAGAAGAACTTTTACGCGATGAAAACCGAATTGTTCCTGCACTGTCCCAAACATGGGAGATAGCGGAAGGTGAACTGACTAAGCGCTTGCATGTTCCATACGAAAGAATCTTCCTGCAGGCCCGAGTTTCAACAACATCGATCAAACCATTTGCTACGGGAGAAGGGCAGCCATCTCTTCCGGCTCGTGGCTGGCAATCGAAAGGATTACGAAGCTCCTTCGGGGTAGAGGTGCAACATATGTTCGCTCAAGATTATTCCGTTTTTGCTATAGCGAATTCTAAGAAGTCTAAACAATCGCTAGCAAGCATTGTCAAACGGGAAGGATTAGAAACCGAGGTGCTCATAGGTCATACAACTTGCGACTCTAGTAATGCGGTAAATGTCATTGATGGCCCGATTAGTCAAGGGGTTGTATTCCCATCTGCGAGGATCGCTGTTATATCAGAAGAAGACTTGACTGGACGAAGGCGCTCGAAGAGGCTTAGAAGGGGAGACGGTGCCCGTTCTAAAGTTTTCCATGAGGATCTACAAATTGGGTCTTATGTTGTTCATGATCATCATGGGGTAGCGCTATATCAAGGAATTGTTACTCGCTCTATAGGGTCTATCGAACGTGACTATTTTCTCCTTGAATACAGAAAGGGGGATAAGTTGTATGTCCCTGCAGAACAGATAAGCCAGATACGACCATATACCGGTGGAGTTCATCCGCCGCTGAGTCGAATGGGTGGAAGTGATTGGCATAAAACGAAAATTCGGGTTCGATCAGAAATTCAAGAAATCGTTCAAGATCTCGTAGCGTTATATCAAAAAAGGCTGACAACTGAAGGTCACGCATATCCACCAGACACTCCATGGCAACGAGAGGTAGAAGACTCCTTTCCTTTCCAAGAGACTCCGGATCAGGTTGTCGCGATTCAAGAAGTCAAAGCGGATATGGAAAGGCGACAGCCAATGGACCGCCTTGTTTGCGGAGATGTTGGTTTTGGTAAAACTGAGATTGCACTCCGAGCAGCTTTTAAAGCGATTCAGAGTAATAAACAAGTAGCCCTGCTAGTACCGACAACCCTGCTAGCCCAACAACATTTCCAAACTTTCTCAGCAAGATTGGGCGCTTATCCAATTCAGATAGAAGCACTAAGTCGGTTTCTTACCTCGAAGGAAAAAATACGAGTGATTAATCAGTTGTCTACCGGTGAAGTAGACCTCGTTATAGGCACACACCGTTTATTTTCAGATGATGTTGTTTTCCGTGATTTAGGTCTCTTAATTGTTGATGAGGAACAACGTTTTGGGGTAAGGCATAAAGAGATGCTTAAAGAGCTCAAGGCAAGTATCGATGTTCTTACATTGTCAGCGACTCCCATCCCTAGGACTCTTGAAATGAGCCTCACTGGAATTAGGGATTTAACAATCTTAAATACCCCACCAATGGATCGGCAGCCAATTCTGACGTTTGTTGGGGAGTATGAGGAAAGGATTATCGCCGCTGCTATTCGAAGGGAATTGCTACGAGAAGGGCAGGTTTTCTTCGTGCATAATAAGGTTGCAGATATAGAAAAGATGGCAGATACTCTTCGGAGCCTTGTCCCGGAAGCAAGAATAGCCGTAGCGCACGGCCAAATGGATGAGAACAAACTTGAAAAAGTTGTAGTTGGCTTCTGGGAGAGGGCATTTGATGTTTTGGTGTGCACCACAATTATTGAGTCCGGTATAGATATGCCATCGGTAAATACTCTTATTGTGAGCAATGCAGATCAACTTGGTCTAGGTCAGCTACACCAGCTTCGCGGACGTGTCGGAAGATCAGGGTCAAGAGCTTACGCTTATCTTATGACCCCTAAGGGGTCCTCTCTGAGTGATACAGCATATGAGAGACTCCGTACCGTCGGAGAAGCAACTGAGCTTGGCTCGGGCTTTAGAATCGCAATGAGAGATCTTGAAATACGAGGTTCTGGGAACCTCCTCGGGACAGGGCAATCTGGCCATGTAGCATCAGTCGGCTACGACCTATACTGCCAGCTAGTGAATGAAGAAGTCGCAGCGCTTAAGGGCGAACCTTTGGAAACGATGCAAGAAATTTCTATAGAGCTCCCAGTCCCTGCGCAGATACCGGAGGATTATATTCCTAAGGAGGATTTACGACTCGAGGCTTATCGGAGACTTGCTATCTGTAAGGAACTAGAAGATGTCACAGAAATTAATAATGAGTGGGCCGACAGGTTCGGCCCGATTCCCCATATCGCGAAAAATCTGCTTTCAGTAGCGAAATTGCGATGTGAAGCTAGGAAGATCGGAATTACCGAGATTGCAGGTCGCCCACTCAACAAAAATGGAGAATCTCAAATAGTTGCGAAAATATCCCCGATCTCCCTTCGACCATCAGAGGTGGTAAGAGTGAAGAGGCTTTACTCGGGTTCGGTATATAAAAGCGAATCATCGGAATTGCAAATAGTTCTCAATCAATCTGAAACCCCAATTGAAGATCTAGCTAACTATCTACGACAGCTGAGCCCTCTGGAGATAACACAGTAAAGGACACTAACTAATCCAAATCTGTGATCGAAATATCAACACCCCCTAAACAACAAGACCCACATGAGTCACATCAATAACATTTCGGCACACAAGCGCTAACTTGGATAGAGGGTAAAAGTTTATTATGCAAACAAATTACAATTGAGAGAAGATGCAAAGCAACAATCCATCCCAAATTGAGCGAATAATTGGACGAGAAGTTCTTGACTCTAGAGGAAATCCGACTGTCGAGGTTGATGTTATTCTCAAAGGAGGCTCTAGTGGGCGAGCAATAGTGCCATCCGGAGCATCGACGGGCCAGTTCGAAGCAGTTGAACTTCGCGACGGGAACATAAGATACAAGGGTAAGGGTGTACTCCAAGCTGTAGCGAACGTCAACGGCGAAATAGCAAATGAGGTTTCGGGGATGGATTCCTTAGACCAGAGAGGAATTGATCAGAAACTACTTCTTCTTGATAGTACAGACGACAAGTCGAACTTGGGTGCAAATGCTATGCTCGGTGTTTCTCTCGCTACGGCTAAAGCTAGTGCTAACCATCTAGGACAACCCCTTTATAGATACCTCGGTGGCGCCACCGCACATGTGTTACCAGTTCCAATGATGAATGTTCTAAATGGCGGCGAACATGCAGACAACAATGTCGATCTTCAAGAGTTTATGATAATGCCCGTAGGCGCTGCTTCTTTTTCTGAAGCTTTGCAGTGGGGGGCAGAGTGCTATCACACCTTAAAGGAAGTTCTTAAAGAAAGTGGCTTGTCAACAGCAGTGGGAGACGAAGGCGGGTTTGCTCCTAACCTTGAGTCAAATGAAGCTGCTATAGAACTACTTGTGGATGCAATAGATAAAGCTGGATTTTCACTAGGAGATGAGATAGCTATAGCTCTTGACCCCGCCAGTACCGAATTCTTTGAAAATGGCAAGTATATTCTCGCTGGCGAAAACAGAGAATTCTCACCTATGGAGATGTGCCAATATTACAAACAACTCACGGACAAATACCCAATACTGTCGATAGAGGATGGTATGGCCGAGGAAGATTGGGAAGGGTGGAAAAACCTCACAAGCCTGATCGGAGACAAGGTCCAACTAGTTGGAGATGATCTATTCGTTACCAATAAAGAGCGATTAGCTGAAGGGGTGGGACGCTCTACAGCAAATTCAATTTTAATTAAAGTAAATCAAATCGGGACTTTAACTGAAACACTTGAAACAATAGACCTAGCGAATCGCCATGGCTATACGTCTGTCATGTCCCATCGCTCGGGAGAGACAGAGGACACGACTATTGCGGATCTTGCTGTTGCAACGAATTGTGGCCAGATAAAAACTGGTGCCCCAGCACGAAGTGATCGAGTTGCAAAATATAATCAGTTGTTACGAATAGAAGAAGAATTAGGTGATGCCGCAGTGTTCCGCGGCATCCAGGAACTTCATGGAGCGCAGTAATGCCCTCACAAGATAGCCACCCCTTACAGAGAATACTTTTTTCCGAAAGAACCCGAAGATACTTTTTTTGGCTCTTCATTCTTGCAGTGGTCGTTGTGATTCTTTTTTGGGCTATTCAACCAATAAGACTATGGTTGGAACAGAGGGAGGATCTTTCGACTAAACAGCAAGAACTCATTGAGATTGAATTATCTAATTCGGCTTTAGAGGAGAGGGCTGAGGCACTGCAGACCCCAGAGCAGGTTGAGCTAATAGCCAGACAAAACTTTGGGTTGATCCGAGAAGGGGAAGAAGCATACGCTGTCTTACCGGCTGCTCCCGAGCCACTTCGAATACCATCTTCATGGCCTTTTACTGAACTTGCTGACGCGTTAGGGGGTTAATTTGAGTAGTCCTATTGAAGTAACAGAATTGTCGCGCTCATTTGGCTCCCTGGTTGCAGTGGACTCAATTAATCTCTCAGTCACACATGGAGAGGTTTTCGGCTTTTTAGGGCCAAATGGAGCAGGAAAATCTACAGCTGTTCGTATGCTAACTACACTTTTGAAACCATCAGGTGGAATTGCCCGAGTAGCAGGTTTCGATGTGGTTAAAGAGCCCTCGGCTGTTCGGAAAAATATTGGAGTGGCATTACAGGATGCTGCCATTGATCCATTGATGACCGGCAACGAGCTGCTGCGTTTACAATGTGTTCTGCATGGGCTTCCAAAACGATCTGGATTGAAAAGGTGCGGAGAGTTGCTGGAACGGGTGGGTCTTACAGCAGCTGGTAATCGAAGAGTTGGAACATACTCCGGAGGTATGCGTAGAAGGCTGGACTTGGCTCTTTCTCTCGTTCATGAACCCGAAGTCCTTTTCCTTGATGAACCAACTACAGGGCTAGATCCAACCAGTCGTATGGCTTTATGGGAGGAAGTCCGAAACCTCAACAAGGATCTTGGTACTACTGTGTTTCTCACTACCCAATATCTAGAAGAGGCGGACCAACTAGCCGATCGGATCGCAATTATCGATGATGGGAGAATAGTGCGTGAAGGTTCTCCAGTTTCTCTCAAATCCGCTGTTGGCGCACCTACTCTAAGAGTTGACGTCTCAGAAGACGACCTTTCAGTAGCTCGGAGGACTATGAATCAGTTTGGAGAAGAGCGCCCTGCCCGAAGGAATCGAATCGCTATTGGTCTCGTCAGTGGTACGACGGGTATAACGGATGTACTTAAGGCTCTTGACGATGCTGGAGTTGAAATCCATCATGTTGAATTGGATGAACCTAGTCTGGACGACGTCTTTGCTGATGCCACTGGAAGAAGACTTGAGGGTGGACAGGTATAGGGGCATTGTGAGAAAAAACGCATTCCCGCAAGTAGTAAAACTTTCACATCGGAGTGTCCTCGGTATGCTTCGTCAGCCACAGTCTTGGGCACCAGGTCTTTTTTTCCCTCTTCTTTTAGCTGCCGTGTATGCCTCGCAATTCAGTAGAGCTGTAACAATTGAAGGATTCCCATTTCAAGATGTTTCATTTCTGGACTTTGTCCTTCCCGCTTGTGTTATTCAGGGGGTTCTGTTTGGTTCAACAAATAGTGCCTCCGACCTTGCTGCTGATATTGAGAATTCTTTCATGGATAGGCTTCTTGTCTCGCCAGTTTCCAGAGGTTCTATACTGTTGTCAAGGTTGGCCAGTGCATTTATCTATGGGGTTGCTCAGGCATTGGTGCTTATTTGTATCTTTATCCTATTTGGAGCAAAGGTCACAGGAGGGTTACCTAGTGTCGTTTCCGTAGTTGTAATTGCTGCGCTACTTTCAGTTTCCATGGGAAGTTTTGGTATTGCAGTAGCTTTGCGGACAGGGTCTCAAGAGGTTGTCCAATCAACCTTCCCACTAATTTTTGTTGCTGTTTTTGTCAGTTCAGCTTTTTTCCCTGTTCAACTAATGGAAGGTTGGTATGGGGCTATAGCTCGAAAAAACCCATTAACTTGGGTGATAGACCCGACACGACGAATAACTATTCATGGTTTTACTTGGAGAGACTTTGGACAGTCCTTGGGAATTGTTCTTGCAATTACCTCTATAGGGGTTACCGTGTCAATTCGACAACTACGTAAACGATTGGCGCGTGCATATTGAGAACCTTAAATTCTCCTCAAGTGCGTTCGATAGCGGTGGTGTTAGCAGGGATTCAGCGCGGTCTAATTCGCCTACACCGGATACCTTCATTGATACTCCCTGCAGTTCTTATGCCAATCTTCTTTGTCGTAGCTTTCAGTGGATCCTTTGCTTCAATAGTCGAACTTGAAGGTTATGACACTAGTAAGGCGGTGAACTGGATGACTGCATGGGCGGTAATGCAAGGTGCCGCGTTTTCTGGGATGGGAGCTGGCGGTTTAGCTGGGACTGACCTTGAGAATGGATTTTTTGACCGCCTCCGTGTAGCCCCTACTCGGCCAATGGCACTAATCGGCGGCTTAGTCGGATACTGTGTCTGTCGAGCCCTCATACCTATAACCGCAGTTCTTATCGTGGCGTTCACTTTTCTAAACGCCGACATGCCCGGAGGAATCATGGGAGTAGTTATGGTATATCTCTCCGGAGTAGGGATGGCGGTTGTCATGTCATTTCTCGTTCTGGGAATTGTCTTTACTTTCAAAACGCTTAAATCTCTAGCAATTGCCCAAATTATTATGTTTAGTTCTATGTTTCTTTCGGTTGGGCAAGCACCAATCCAAGCCATTGAGGGTTGGTTGCACCATGTAGCTGCTATCAACCCAATAACTAATGTCATACGAATGTGCAGACAAGGTTTTCTTGGTGAAGTTTCCTGGTCTACGACTCAGCCGGGCCTAATTGCCCTATTGGGAATGATGGCAGGAACTGGTATCTGGGCTAGGATCCGATACAAGAAAGTCGACGCATAGTTTATTCGCCACAACGACGGATTATGTACTAACGTCAATTGCACGCTGAGAAAGGGGAAGTGTGTGGAAGTAAGTATCAAGATTAATGGTGTTGATGAATCACATGATGTTGAGCCTCGAATGTTGCTCGTACAGTACATCCGTGAGGTTGTTGGCTTAACTGGAACAAATATTGGTTGTGACACTTCCTCATGTGGTGCTTGTACTGTTCACTTAAATGGGGAATCCGTGAAGTCTTGTACAGTCCTAGCGGCACAAGTTGACGGTATGGAAGTCGGAACTATTGAAGGCCTCGCAGATGATGATGGCACGCTCCACCCGGTCCAACAAGCCTTTCATGAATGCCATGCTTTGCAGTGCGGATACTGCACACCTGGAATGGTGATGGCTTCGGTATCAATGATTGAAGATAATCCGTCAATGACAGAGGGGGAAGTACGCGAAGGGTTAGAAGGTAACCTTTGTAGATGTACTGGATACCACAACATCGTCAAGGCAGTTCTTCAGGCTAGCGAGGTGGCTCAATGATTCCCGCAAATTTTGATTATATTCAAGCAGCCTCAGCCGAAGAAGCTATCCAAGCTCTAGGTGAACATGGAGATGAAGCCAAGCTTGTAGCCGGTGGTCATTCTCTGATCCCGCTAATGAAATTTCGTTTGGCAACGCCCGCATATCTTGTAGATATTAATCGTCTTGATGACCTAAAATATGTTCGTGATGCCGGTGATTATCTCGCAGTCGGGGCGCTTACTCGTCACTGCGATGTTGAGAAAAATGACCTAGTGGTTTCAAACGCTGGAGTACTAGCTCAAGCTACTCATAATGTCGGGGACCCCCAAGTTCGGCATCGTGGGACGATTGGGGGAGCTGTTGCTCACGGTGACCCTGCGTCTGATATCCCTTCGGCGCTTCTTGCGTTAAAGGCAACGGTTGTTGTTAGGGGGCCTGAAAGTGAGCGAGAAATAAAGATTGAAGATTTTTTCACCGGATTTCTCGAAACAGATCTAAATGAAAACGAGATGTTAACGGAAATTAGGGTTCCTAAGCTCCCGAATGCAAAGTGGTCTTTCCAAAAGTTCAATCGCCGAGCTCAAGACTGGGCAATCGTAGGGGCATCTATTGTGTGCAGTGATGACCACGCAGGCGTCGGGTTGGTCAATATGCACTCTGTTCCCTTCAGGTCAGAAGCGGTAGAGTCTGCGCTTCTTAATGGGGCAAACGCTGAGGAAGCAGGAGAACTTGCAGCTGAAGGAACAGAAGCTCCTTCTGACCTAAATGCATCAAAAGATTATCGGGAGCATTTGGCAAGAGTTCTAGTGAGGCGGGGGCTTCAGGAAGCAGGAAGGTAACCGTAAGTTGGATTACTTAACTCGGAGGTGTTCCCTCAGGTAGTGGAGGGGGCATCTCTTTACCTCCTCCTTGCTCTATTTTGTATGCGAAGAAATCTGATCCTGTTATTCTCGAAGGGTCACATCCGCGGAAGGGAATGATGTGGTTAAGATTCCAATCTTTCCCATTCGTAGAGGAGTAACTTCGCATACCACTTTTACTGCATGTAAGTAATTGAAATTCTCCATCGATGTATGAGAGATCTGGGACTGCACCCTCTACTTCTGCTTCGTAGGAAAAGTCTTGTCCGCCTATACCACTATAAATTTCTGTAAGGCTGTCTTCCTCGGAAGGTATCCCTACTGCTAGCCACCATTGGTCTTGAACAACAACGACAGATGGATCAAATCTCTCTTCTTTATCAAGGAGGGTGCTGTATGTTATAAAATTTTGCCCATCTGTTGATCTCAGATGACATATCGGGCCAGGTGGGCCAGATCGATCAAACCCATCGAGGACTGTTAAACCTAGAGAACCATCGTCAAGCAAAACAATATCGGGGTCAACCATGCCCGAGAATATTTCGCCGTCTATAGAAATCGCACCAAGGTCTTCAAGTCTTCCTTCATCTACTATTCCGTGGTGAATTGTGTGATCAGCCGCAGATACCCACCACAAGTGAACCTCTCCGTTGAAGATTAGGCCATCTGGCACAGAGCCTCCTCTTAGCAGCATCTGACCTTCTTCGAATGAAGCATTAATGAGTGTTCCCAGCCAGAGTTCATGGCTTTCCAGCATTTCCTCTCTTCTGGGCTCCCCATGACCGCTCGAGGTGCATCCCACAGTTTCGCCGCTATTCGTTGACTCTGAACTAGTGCTTGTCTCGGTTGCCGGTTCAGGTGGTTGAGGCGGTTTAGGAGTTGGGGTAGTTACAGGTGTAGCGGATGGTTCTAGGCTTGGAGTAGGGTTTTGATTGTTGACTTCCGGAGTAATTGAATGGTTAGAAACCTTGTTCCCGTTATTCCCAGCACAGGAAATCAGAAAGACTAAAGAGACAATTGATATAAATAATCGTTGCATGCTTATAGTTTCTCCTACAAAAAGTACACAATTAGAGAATACAGCAGATCAGGAAGGATAGGGATAGGGGGAAGATCGTTCCGGTAGTACATTGGAGATATGGGATTTAACACACCAGATAGCCCAAATGATGTGGCACAAGGACTTGCCAAGTTCGGATATTTAGCTTCGGAAGGTTTATCTTCATCAATTTTTCTTTCTCTTTCGTTGCAGCGACCTTTATTTCTTGAAGGAGACCCAGGAGTAGGCAAGACTGAAGTAGCAAAAACTCTGGCCAAGTGGACCGGCGGAGATCTAATCAGGCTGCA
>MDSZ01198995.1_pt1 | contig 13139 bp, 23 predicted proteins | sample 811201 | NCBI WGS metagenome assembly MDSZ01 (sample SAMN05326647, study PRJNA326480) | marine metagenome | isolation source: seawater | place: Indian Ocean: North | collected 2010
AGATCTTCAGGACCTTCTTGCTGTTGTACAACAATACCATAATCGTGTTGTGCCTGAATCACTGCAACAGAGATGCGATGAAGATATGGACGGAATGATGGTTGAATATCTAGCCAACCGGGGTGCGCATATAGATCTTGAAAAATTAAAAAAAATCAAGTTATCTATTGTACCAATTATCAGTCGACTTAAGCATCACTTTATGAGAGCAAGACCAGGAACTTTGGCCGTTAGTTTAGGAATTGATTTTAATGGTGACTACTTAAAAACTGCGCAGACACCATCCTATCCCAGCGGTCATACAGTACAGGCATACGTTTGCGCAGAATACTGCGCTAGAAAATACCCTGAACACTCGAGAGGTTTATACATGATTGCTGAACTAGTAGGGCAATCAAGGATCGACAGAGGCGTACATTTTCCCACAGATGTAGAGTATGGAAAAGTGATCGCAAAAGAGATTACTGATCAGGTGTTTTAGGCCAGTAAATATATTCAATAAAGTTTCCATCGGGGTCTGAAACGTAAGAAGATATACTTCCATCGCGATGAATCTTTGCAGCTCCAGGAATCTTTTCTAATGAATCGACCGCAAAAGCAATATGCGGCGGATGTTGTGATGGTATTGTAAATGCAATTCTTGTGCCTGCAATCTCAACTAGACCCCAAGTTTCATCTTGAAAAAGAACCTTTGCATCCAGGTTTGATACATACCACTCAATCGCGTTTTTTATATTTGTAACGTTTAGCGCGACGTGATCGAATAACATATTTTCCTCTCTTCTTATATTCCAAAAACCTTGCCTTTTCAGGTAAGGTATCTTTATATATTTCTCTAGTGCCAAATAAATAATCAAAAATCGGTAGGCGTACGCCCCAATTCTTGTTTGAATCACGACCCATGTGGTGATCGTAATGCCACGGGATATTGTTTCTGCCCCAATCATTATCGCGGTGGGATCTGCGATGTACAAAATAATATGCTAACGCAGAATATATTATTGCACAATAAAAATAAGGGAAATAAAAAACTATAGGAAAGTGAAGCACAACAGCAAATGCCAGGGCCTTAATTTCGAATTCTCTGATAGATACTTTTGCTAGCGAAGTGTGATCAATCATCACGCCTCTTCTGGCTCTAGCATGATGTTGAGCAAAATGATGGACAAATGCTCGCTTGAGTCGCCTATTATGTAAGATCCATCGATGTATTACATATTCGGCAAAGTGTCCGTAAAGCCAACCAAGCAAGATCTGTAAAAACACACTCATCGCATAACACCCCCAACGTAATTAAATAATAACGTAGGAATGTTTTTATATCAAAAAATACCTTGTTTCTTTAACTTTTTGTATTTTTTGCAATCGTTAGGAAAAGTACGTATTCGATTGCCAAAAGTCTTTGAGTAAGTTCATCCACCAAATACTGGGTTTCTACTTCTCTTATGCCACGATCGTCATTAACTCTTATCGTGAGCTCGCCGAGTAATTCGTCCGTTGACATTTCCATTACTTGGGCCATAGAATCTAAATCATCCAGGCTGTTTGTAGCACAATCTTCTTCGTACTGCTCAACATCATCGACGTATTCGATGACTCCTGTCTCTTTGTAGCTTTCAAACTTGATTATGCTCATATTATTACCATACTTGATTTTTATGTTTTGTTTATGTTCTTTCCTCAATGTCAATGATGTTCACATGGGCCAATATCTCAGAACGACTATAACCTTCTTCTGTCATTTCTTGGATGACTTCTGCTAACAGACCGCGATTAAAATGCGTGGTCTTTGTTAACCTATGTATGGCTTTTTCCAATAAGCTTTCTACATCCTTCGTTGACATTCTAGAATAGTGGTCGGACATATATTTAATAAATCTTTTCTTTAGTGAGTGTTCCGTCATCGTAAATACCTCCAGACAGGTCAATAACACAGTGTGCCAATTCATCTAACAGCTTGTGCGCTAACTCTAACTCTGATCCGGACATTTCCTTTTCGGCAATCAATTCGTTGATTGCTTCCATTTTTTCAACAAGCGTTATGATACTGTCGACTTTTGAAAGACCTTCGGCAAATTTCATTGCATTCAGTTGTGCCACACCAAGCGGTCCAACGAAAATATTTGGCATTCTGCCTTTACTTTTTTTGTCTGTCTTCACTAGCTGTCCCCTTAGCCTGAGTTCTTTTCCTAGTCGTCTTCCTTGTCGTTGTCTTTCTTGCAGTTGTCTTTTTTGCTGGTGGCTTTGTTGTTTTCTTTTCAGGTTTGGCAATTGCCGGCTTGTTCACTTCGTCAAAGAGTGCCTTATCGGGACAGGATATCCCACGATCGGAATGCCATTTTTGAAAGCATTCCCATGTTCTCTCCTGTAGACCATTATAAACGGCCTGTAAGTTCCATCCTCTTCTCTTATATGTGTATTTCCAATCCGTCATTATTTATTGCTCCTCAGCATTTAGCATCCATGTTACAAACTTTGCGTCGTGCTGTATAAATTTAATTATGATGTCAACCCGGTTTTCGTCAATTATTTCTTCAATGAGGGCGGGTCGAAGGGTCTTTTCTACGTAGAAATCAAACGGACAAGGTATGTCTGGCAGCCGCACAGATTCAAGTACCCTCATTGCGGTTGCACAGACACTGTCCAATGTGTTATCGCACCAATCGCATGCTTCGAGCAGCTCTGTATGAAACGCAAGGTTCCTACGATTATGCGACAATAAATCAAACACGGTTTTTCCTAGATGACAATATATCAATCATCGCACCTTGGAATTGAGGATCAACAGCAAGGTCCTCTGCCGTACGGCCGTTGTCCATTAGTTGAACCATCGGCTCTGCAAGTTTTTCCATTGCACGCAGAAAATAGTTTCTTGCTGTTGCATGATTCATTTTATATCCTTCAGACGTCATGACTTCGGCAATCTCACGATAGCCCAACCCTTGATCAGTAACGGTTGCATAGCCTGACTTGAATTTTGTTCCTTTTGGCATTGACATTAGTTAACTCCTTTCATTTTAGTTGTTGGATATTTGATTGTGTTATTGTCCTCTTCAGTAATCCCAAACCGGAGGCGAAGCACTCTTTCCTCCTGGGCTGTCAGATTTTCTAGCACGCCGTGAATAAGACTAAGTAGCTTTTGCTGATCCAACATTTCGGAAGGATCTCTTGCATCTTCATCCTCTATTGTTTCGCCAAACGTGCGTGAGCCATCTTCACCACCGATCGGAGCATCTAGATTAACTGGCCACTGCATGCCAGAACGAAGGTTAGCTACCGTATTGACTGATTCACCAAGGATTTCTGAGATCTCTTCATTGGTTGGATAAACGCCAAATTCTTTTTCGTATTCACGCCGGACGTTATTAATTTTCCAAATAAGGTTGCGTGAACCCGATGGGAACTTGACATGCGAAGCGCCGTTGACATAGCGACGAACAGACTGCTTTATCCACCAACAGGCGTATGTAGAAAACCTGAATCCACGACGCCAATCAAATTTATCGACGGCTTTGATCAGGCCAATGTTTGACTCTTGGATTAGGTCTTCCATCGGAACGTTTGAATTACGGTAATTGTTGGCAATAGAAATCGCAAGACGAAGATTGCTGCTAATAAGCTTTTCTCGTGCTAGTCGATCTCCCTTTTCCATACGTTGTGCCAAATCGACTTCTTCCTCCTTCGTAAGAAGCTTGTGCCGAGTTGCCTTTTGAAAAGGTGCGAATTGTTTCATGTAACCCCCATGGTTGTAGTTGTTGATAGTTTTGGTTTGTATTATTAATTTAACACTTTGAGATAAGATCTTAATCTTTTCTCGGATTTATTTCTTCATTATATTCCTTAATCTTTGATGACACGGTTCTGCTAAAAAAATCTGGCCAAACAGCATGTGTGAAGGCGGCCGTAGAAAGCACAAGCATTCTAGTAGCCCAGCGGATTGAGATTCTAAAATGCTGACCGTACGTGTATCCTGTTTCCTCTAAATGCTTAAACTTCATTCCGATGCGACCGTCACACTACAAGATATTGATAATAAATTTAACGCAGCAGAAGTTGCATGCCTCAACGCTGAGGTTACAACCAGTGTAGGATCGATGATGCCTTCTTTTACCAAATCCACATACTCGTTCTGCCTGGCATCATACCCTTCTTTAAAATTTTCGCACTCTAAAACTTTCGACAGGACAAGCTCTGGGACTTGGCCTGAGTTTCTAGCTAATTGAAACAGGGGTTCTTGACAAGCTCGCCGCAAGAGCTCATAGCCAGGGTCTTCTATTCTCGACGGCTGTAATGTGTTTAAACACTTAACAAGTGCAGTGCCTCCTCCAGGCAAGAACCCACCTGCGACTGCGGCTTTTGTTGCACACAAAGCATCGTCGATCCGATCTTTTCTTTCCCTTAATTCTGCTTCTGTTGAACCACCAACCCTGATGATTGCTATTCCACCTGCTAATCGGGCTAGCCGACGCTTACATAGATCTCTTTCATCTTTTTCTAAACCGATAGTAGCGGCTCGACTTCGAACTTCTTGAACCCGAGTTTGCACGTCCTCTTCTCTTCCTGCCGGACCCTGAATGATTGTCTCATTTCTGCCAACAGTAATTTTCTTTGCCTTGCCAAGATCAGCTAACTGAATTTTTGTAATGTCTGTGGATGTGTTTGTGAAAACCTTTGTACCTAAAGTTATGGCCAGATCGCTCATGGATAGCGTGCGTCCTGCTCCAAATTCTGGTGATTTGATTACACAGCATTTAAGAAGATTTTTTACGTTATTCAAAACAAGTGCATTCAATGCTTCGCCTTCAACATCATCAGCAACTAACAAAAGAGGTTTTCCGCTCTGATGCACCTTTTCAAGTACCGCCAAAAGATCTCCAAGATTGGAAACCTTGCCACTAATCAGCAGGACAAACGGATCATTCAAAATGGAAGCATTGCGGGACTGATCATTAACAAAATAAGGAGAAACATAGCCTCTGTTAATTCTAGTACCTGGAACAGTTTCAAGATAAGACTTAAATCCCTTTGCTTCCTCAACTGAGATTACACCATCCCGGCCAACTTCATTCATTGCGGAAACGATAAACTCGCCAATGTTTTTTTCTCCATTCGCACTTACTGTACCAACATGAAGTATTTCGTTATCGGTTTGCACAGGTGTAGAAAAATCTAGGAGTACCTCTTCCAATCTGTCAGACCACTTAAGTAATGATTTTCTAAGCTCAACTGGATTAACGCCAGAGCTGATCATCTGCACTCCATGCCTATACAACTCATAAGTTAGTACAGTTGCAGTCGTTGTTCCATCACCAGCAATATCTGCAGCGCCCGAGGCAGCTTCCTTTACAAGTTGTGCACCAAGGTTTTCTAGCCTGTCTACCAAGTTTATTGACTTCGCAACAGTTACACCATCCTTGGTTAAAATAGGTCGGCCATCTGTCTCAATAAGAACGTTTGATCCGCCGGGACCCATTGTTGTTCGGACTGCGTCTGCTAACTTTTTCACGCCGGATAAAAGCCCATCAGTCGAATCCTTTTTAAATGTAAGATTAACTCGTTGGTTCATTTCTACCCTTTAAGAATTCTTCTATTGTTTTCACCTAAAACTCTTTCAACAACAGCATGCGCTTGAGTTCTCTTTAGTCCGCTCTGAATATTTTCAATAACCAGCAGATCTCCCATAATATAGGCAATTTCGTCAGAACCAACAACGTTGGTTTCACGCAGCATTTGAAGCTGCTCTCTCGTCAATTCTAATTTCATTTTGGAATACCTCCCTTTAATCTAGCTTTGGTGCCATCCGGTAATTCAATAATAGTATCGCTGTTATCAGAAGTTTCATCCTCTTCAACAGTCACAGGTGTAGCCTCTTGAGCAACCGGCCGGACATCAGGTTTTGTTTGTTCTACCCGAGCCATCATTTCATGGATGGCAATACCGGCCTGATCTAACATGTACTTGTATGCTAAATCCTTTTCAACAAAATACTGACCTGAAAGGGACTTACTTTCCACACGTTTCCGTCGACCGGAGATACTCAGTTCAAAAATGTAATCACGGGTTGTTCCACTAATAGATTTCTTGACTATCTCTTCAACAACTAGATAGTGGTAAACCGCAGGCTTATCATCCCGGACAAACCATACATAGCTTCCAACCTCAAGATTATTATCTGACATCAGAACCTCTACTCTACGCCGCTACTTTTTCTCGCAAGTTCATCAGCGTCTACAAGCACTTCCGTACCAGTTTGTTGTGTATAAACTGCAATATTCAGTGCAGCCAAAGCTGCTCTTAGCTTCGACTGACCAGTCCAGCCAGAGTTGACTTCCATAACCTTGATAAGTTTTTCAATTAATGTAGGGTGTAGTTTCATTTTACTTCTCCAACGGCTTCATAACTAAAACTATATCTAGCTTTTGTTTGTTTCGTTATTCTAACATCGTCCGCAGCATTGTTAACAACATTATCAACATATTCAAGACCCCGCGAAATTTGTTCTTCAAGCTTGCTTCGTCTATACCTTGAGTCTTCGCTTAGAGATTCAAGCTCGGTACGCCATTCTTTTAGTTGCGAAACTTTTGACTCTATTTTTTCCTGAGACTCTCGGGCAATCTTTTCAATTTTTACATCAGTCGATGAAATAGCTTGGCCTACCAGGACTTCTGCCTTCTTCATGCCGAGCCACTTATACATTTGAACTTTGCCACGAGCGCCAGGTGATAATCCGCGAAAATCATCAATCGTTAATCCAGAAAAGTAGATTACACAGAAACCATCGAAGTCTTCATTGGCAATTATATAAATATAGTCCAGACTTCCCTTGTTTACCAGAGTATCGTGGTCGGTTTGAAAAGCGATAGAGCCACTACTCTGATGAGGGCTGGTCAACTTGCACTCGATCTCAAAATTCGTGTCGTTTACTGTAACGCAAATATCGGCTTCACCAGTTCTACCATCACTTCTGACATCGTCAAATAGACCGGTCTTCGTCATTTCTTCAGCAAGAAACTGTTCCATGGGTGCAGACATCAAAATGTTTCTACGACCACGATTGTCAGTTATATTCATGCCGTGTTTAGTATACAGCTCCGTTAGTTCGCTATAGAAAGATACCATTCTTCGGCAAGCTTTCAAAGCTGTAGCACGATCGATTTTATTTTGCATAATTGCTCCAGTTTATCAGTATAGTCAATTATACACTGAAAAAACTGGAATTTACAATTGTTTTTTACGTTTTTGGCGTTATATCTTGAGTTTTTTGCGCTATACCTTGAATCATCTCTTTTGATTTTGCCAAACCATCAGCTCGTGCCTCAAGCTTGGGTTGTAGGCCCAAGGCTACTCTTACATTGTCATACTCTTCCGGTGATAGCGCATCTTCCAAATATTTCATGCATGCAAACTGATAGACCTCTACTTCAACGATTGGTTGTGGATCACCATTTTCATCGGGTTCAAATTCACCTGTTTCTTGAGTTCCCAAGAAGAACAGAATGCCCGGCATCTCTTTGTCTGTTGGGATCGTGATAAAAGGTAAACCGTCTGTTAGACCAGTTCCCTCGTATTCCTCATAAACGATCTCTGGTACCCACATTCTTTGTTCATTCGACATCTGAAAACACTCCTATGATTTGTTTTGTTTATAATATAGGCGTTTGTCAGGTTGTTTATTAATTGCCGACTTTTTGTGCTTGGCCAACAGATTGGGTAAGGGCTGCTATCGCGCTATCTAATCTGGACATTCCATCTGTCATGGCATCAGCTAGGGCTTCGCCAAGTGGATTAATTCTCAATTCGTCTATTTCTTTTCTTTCAATCCCAGCGAGAATAACGTCTTCTATCTCTTCAATCGCATCTTGGATTGACTCTATCGACTTAACTCGTACAGCCCCAAATTCCTTATCGTAAATAATCTTAAGAACATATTCTTTCAGTTCTTCCTCACTCTTAAAATCGTCTACGGTTTTTTTCATGACTTTAAGAAATTTTTCCAGCTTTGGTTTTTCTTCAACTAGAGCCTCCACTTCGGCTGTCATTTCGGATTTAAGCTTGTTTCCATCAAGTTTTTTAAACTTATCAAGATCAGCTGAATTTACTGCCTCAATAAATTTTTCAAATGTTGGTGCACCTGCGATGGCTGAAGTTTGTTTAATATCTTCTTCGAATGTATCCATCAGATTACTAATCATTTCTACTCTTGCAGATACATACGGTTCACCAACCTCTTTATTGTATTTGTTATCGAAGCCAGACATCTTGAAGTAGTCAATAAGCGCCTCGGTTTCGTCCTCTTGTTTTTCCTCAGGCTGTTCATCACCCTCTTCTTCGGTGAGAAGCTGACCATTGTGCCACCTAGCTTCAGATTTTACAGCAGCAAGTCCTCCAGGCGGCTGTAGTAGAAGTAGTCGCTCAATAGGAGTATACCATTTATCGGCAGCTTTATCCTCTAAATCCTGAAGTGCTTCACCGGCAGTGGTTCTGTTGAGTGTCAAAATGTTTCCTGCTGCAGCACCTTTTTTTGCTACACCGGTGACAAATCTGCCAACGGGAATGATTCCTATAGACAAGTCCTTAAAGCCATATTCTGACATGAAGCTATCGACTGTATCTGGTGTCACTTTTCCCGCTGTGTCCCTTACGCCTTTGGCAATCATCGCACCAGGAGCCACGGTCCACAATAAGGCAGATGCCGCTCTAGTTATATCGCCCTTTGGCATTTTATCCAATGCGGCTTGCACTTCGCCGTCGATTTTTTCCACTTTTTCTCTGTTCTTTTTAAATACTTTAGCGTAATCTGAGGCTGTTAGAGTCGGACCTACTAATATCTGTAGATATAGGTTCATGTTTACAATGGTTCTCTTAAGTTCTCCCTTAAGAATCGTACCAAAGTTTTTAAAAGCATCTTTCATTCCCGAGAAATGAGAAAATACAGCTTTTCCAATGCCTCTTCTTTCGTGTAATAATTCAGACATAACATCTCCGCATGTTTATGATAATTATCTGCTCCAGGTACAAAAGTAAAAAAAAGAGAGCACATGGCTCTCTTTTAATCTTGGCAAGCTTCAAAAGCTACTTAAGCAGACCAGCAAGCTTGTTCCATCTTTCCATAATAAGCGAGTCATTTTTACCTGTAGACTCATTCATCTCATCTGTTTCATCCGCCTCAACAGTCTCATCCTCATCAGCCTCTGTGACACCAGCCGCGGTCGACGATCCGGCTGCGGGCTCAGCGTAAGGTTCGTTCAGATCAACCTGTCCAGACTTCAGTAGATCGATTGCTAGATCGAGGTGACCCTTGCCTTTACTAATCACAGGCATATCAGGTCTTTCTGGGAAACCATCAGGGACTGACATTGTTAGTTGTGCAACATTGTCTGCCATCTTTTTAGCAGCAGCTGCAACAGCTGCAGCTCCTTTTTCTCCATCGACAAACTTTTCGCATGCTTCGACGACAGTTGCCGGCTCGCCATCTGCAGACCAAATACCTTCTCTTACGTATTTGTCAAGGACAGCTTTAATACCGGCTTCGTTAAACTGTTCAAAGCCGCCGCTACCTGGTTTTCCTTTCGTAATTCCAAGTTTAACGGTAATCATATTAAGTGCAGCAATCATCTGACGAGCAGGGAAATCTACAATAAATCCACCGACTTCGGCACTTGGATCTACCATACCGGTTGCAATCCAACGGTGATGACCGTCCATGATGTGATTATCACTGGTAATGATCGCACCAAGATCACCACCGGGGCCGCCAGTGAAAGGCTTAACACCTCGTATGGCTGCAATAGCAAATGCAACAGCCTTTTCAATATTCATTGAAGACTGAGATGGCTTTAGTTCCTTGACAGCAACACTACCGGCTTGAGCATCCACGATGTCCTCTTCTTGCACGCCATCATCATCTCCACCTGTTGCTCGTAGTTCAGCCTCTGGTCCTGCAGAAGCAGCTGCGTCGCTCAGTTTAATCGGAAACCTCTTCGGATCAACATCGCCTGGAACGGCATCTTCTAATACCAGTCTGGCTTTTTTGATAACTTTTCTAAGTTCCTGTTTTCTCTCAGTAACAAGTTTTTCTTTTCTAATCTCTTCGACAGTTTCAAGAATAATATTTCTAAGCTGTTTGCTTGAAAGTTTTTTTGTCATAACGGCTCTCCAATATGTTTAATTATGCGAGATCAACTTCTTCATCAACGACGGGCACTAAAATTTTCTCTAATCTATTTCGCTTTCTTCGAAGCGACTTAAGCAAGCCATTGTAATAAACGCGATCTTCGGTTCCACAGCTATGGTGCCCTCTACTATAAACGGCATCATCAATTCTGTTTTGTAAATCTTCATAGCAGGCTGGGGACTCTGATGGAACCATTGTACCGTCCATGCATCTGTGCATATCGCCGCCTTTGCCTTCGCTCATCGGACCAGCTTTTGCTGGTGGATTTGTAATACCATCGGCCTCGAGCGCTGCATATTGATCGTGTACACCAGCGAAGTAATCTTCATATCCAGCTACATACCAAGGATCACTATTGTCTTGCGGGAATCCATCTCTTGCATCTTCGTAACCGAGAGCATAATCTACTGCATGGTTGCCTTCAAGGATCAGGCCTTCAAAAAGGCTGGCAGCTTCTGGATTTGATTTCATTAGAATCTTTTTAACAATGCCTTTTTGTTTAGAGGACAACCCTCGACCTTGCTGAAGTTGACCTAACACAGACTGCAAGAAATTATTTGGCTTAGCTTCTAGAGCAGTTTCGACTGCCGCGATTTGCTCAGCATTGGCAGAAGCTCCAACATAAGAAGTTTTGCGACGATAACTTGATCTACGCGAACCGCCGTAGCTACTAGACATTGACTCTCCGCACTTCTCGTATGCTTGGGCTTTAGTGTATCCCATGAGCATGTAGTCCTTAATGCAATCAGCGGCCTCTTCTTTTAAAAGGGCCTCCGAGATAATTTTCCTAATTTGACTTCTTGTAATCTTCATTTTAGTCGCCTCATAATTTTTAGTTCACGTGACTTGTCAGCTGACTCTCCGACGACTATCGGAGCACTATCGTCTCCTGTCTCGGTTTTTTCGACTGACTTCTTTTTCTTAACCTTTTTCTTTGGCCCATCATCTTTCGAGATCTCGACACCATAGTCATCAGGCTGCGGCTCATCTGCTGCTTCTTGTTCCGTGTTTTCCCCGGCAATAATATCTGCAATCGCTTTCGAGAAAGCAAACAACGCAACGCGTTCGGATCCATTTAAGGAGTCAAAGTATGCTTGAAAGTTTTTTCTGACTTGTGCATCTTTTAATGACTTACCACTTCGCATAACATTGAAAAGGCTAACTATGTCTTCCGCTTTTACTTTTTTGGAAGACCCATCATCGTCTTCAGCCTCATCAACTTCTTCGGCCTCGTTAGTTTTTTCTGGTGCCTTAAAATCCTCAAGTTCCTTGGTCTTTTTATCCTGTGCAACTCTTTCGTCTTTTGGAAGTGACTCGTTAATGGCCATGCGAACTAATTTATCGATGTTCACACCAAGTATTTCAAGCTTATTACTCATCATCAGCCTCCAAATCCAGCCAGAGCTCATAGCTATAATTATGATGTTCTTTTAAGTTATACGTTCCTTCGATAATATTTTCTTGATATATGTTTAAACCCTCAACAGATATGTCAACTGATTTCTCACAATCTATTATTTTCTTAAGAAACTGAACGTTTGTAACTCCGACACTGACGCTCTTTACGTCGGATCCTTTCCATTCAACCGATAACAAAGGCAGAGTAATCTCTTCGTTTGTGTCATGCAAAATAAAATTAGCCAACAGTTTTTCACTTATTGGCTCTTCAGGTGTGACCCTATCTTGCAGGGATTTACTCATCAAGATCTGCATTACTATCCTTATATATTTCGTTTAATGTTCTCGCATACTCTTTGTCCATATCAGTAATGTCTTTTAGATCGTGAGTCCAAACCTGGATTGTCACGGTCTTATACTCTATGGTAATTCTTGCGTGATGCTGTTTTTCATCTTCATATTCTAACACGTCTTCAATAAAATTATAAAGATGTTCTCGCTTTTTAAAACGAAATTTTTTCACAAGGCGATTTGGACCAGACTCAATCTCCCAGTCCATCGCTTGTTTTTTCTTAACAGGCAAATTATTTTCTGTCAACAGCGACTCCGGTGCGCACCGTTCATCAAAGTAATCTCGCATTAAATCCGCCATTTTCATAGTTATCCCGCAACTTCAGTGTCTCTAGTAAGGTATGTGAATGCAGGTGTAATTACCTTCTTGATAAAATCTTTAACGCGGTTTGGAGCAGTCATGTATTTCCAGCGCTCATTGACGGATCTGAGCGACGCGGAAAGGTCTTTGCCTTTGTCGGCCTGCCTTTCTAGGGGTTTGACGTACGTCGACATAAACCAAAAATCATATAGAAACCCGTTTAAAAACATATTGTCAGATAATTCAGGGAGCTTGGAAGCATCTTGCCCCAGAACAGATGATGCTGATTGCGTCCAGATTTGCAAGGCTTGATCCCTGGTTTCTGCAAAATCATCAAATGTTTTTTGATCTTCTTTAATATCCATCAAAGCCTCTGACAGTTCATCGTTAGTCATAAGATCACGAAGTGTTCTCAGAGTACCATCGATCCATCCTTTAGTACCGGCAGGTGTTCTAGTTTTTAAAACCTGTGTATCAACGATATCGTCAAGGGTGTAAGAAGCAGACTTCCCGGCTTCTGGTTCATCATCTAGAAATTCTTCTTTTTCCTCATCCGACATAAACTGTCGAATTTCTTCTGGAAACATTTCGTCATCGTCGATGCCGTTGGCTTCAGCCAAAACTTTTCTAATTGAATTTCTGATTTGTGATTTTCTAACTGTCATAATTTTACTCCTAAAAAACGCTTTTGTTATAAATAATTTAACTTGTTTTAAATATTTCTAAACCTTTTCTGGGGCGTTTTTTGTAGATTTTCTCACTGGTTTATCCAGTGGCTCTGTGTCATCAATTTTTGGCTCTGCCACTTTGAACCGTGCACCTTTTGCCTCTGCTGAAGATCTCAGCTTATGAGCGTTTCTATACACGTATTCTATTTGAGAATCAGGGGTATCTTTAAAAAGCTCGTATAGAGCT